>Ga0256407_10001853_pt1 | contig 42473 bp, 43 predicted proteins | sample RumenRJG_04DNA_FD_193489 | JGI IMG/M metagenome (GOLD analysis project Ga0256407, IMG submission 193489) | Bovine rumen microbial communities from Lethbridge, Alberta, Canada - RJG_04 | ecosystem: Host-associated > Mammals > Digestive system > Stomach > Rumen | place: Canada: Alberta... | reverse complement strand
CAAGGTCAAAACGAATGCAGGGTACGGAACAGTTCAAACTTTTTGCCAGAATCCGGAATGGAGTAGAAACAGTTCCTTCAATCCTACGCCGCATTTATCCTGCGGATCGGATGCTGGTACGAGGACTTACTAAAACAGGATTCTTCTTTGGCTGCAAGGTGGCTGCATAAAACGTAAAGAAACTGCTGACCTACCATAGAGGAACGGGAAACTATGCCCAAAATCCGTTGCTAGTTTTACTCTCATCTATCATCCCTACAAATCTCAATTTATATTCAACAGTTTCTTTAATTCAGCAGTTTCCCTGTCCACCTTTTCATTCAGTTCCTCGATGCTCTTAATTATTTCACTCGTAGGCGGGTATTCTACCGGGACATACTCTGTTTTCTTATATTTATTGATTGAAAGGTCGTAATCATTATCGACTATCTCCTTCACCGGCACGAAGAAACTCTTCTCTGTACGCTCTCTGCCGTCTTCCTTATCCCTGTTATGGAACCTTTCAATGATATCAGGTATATCGTTCTCATCCACAGGGTTACGCTTATCATCCAGTGAGAAACCGTCTGCCTCCATATCATAGAACCATACTTTATCGGTACCGCCGGCGTTTGTCTTCGTAAAAATGAGGACTGCTGTTGATACTCCGGCATAGGGCTTAAACACACCTGAAGGCATGGAAATAACAGCTTCCAGATACTGATTGTCCACCAGTTCCTTTCGCAAAGACTTATGAGCTTTTGAAGATCCGAAAAGAACCCCGTCAGGCACGATGATTTCTATATTTCGAACCGGATTGTTTTCACGACTCCTATTGCCTCGCTTATCCTAAAAGCCACGCCATATATTTCTGAACGGTTCAGCTCCACTTTATGACAGCCTGTCTCATTCAGATCAAAACCCTCGTATCTCTCTCCATTTTCAATAATACCTTGTACTTGTATATCGAACACGCCGAAGGCGGTTTAATTACGGCAATCATTGAAAAAGGTTGATTTTTCTGGTAGTTGATTCAATAAAAGGGCGAACCCGGGACGTTAACCGCCTTCTCCACATATTTGCGACGTGAGATCTCTTGCATGAAAGGACATGATAACAGTGGATATGAAAAAAATAAAGGAATTCCCTTATATACTGGATGAATGGGCAAAGGTCGTTGAAGAAAATCCCGAATGGAAGTTTGTCTATGATGGAGTATCCACAAATGGCCGCAGAAGAATAGAAGTGGAAGAAGAGTCCGCCAGGCTCTATGCCTATCTTAAGAAAAAGGGTATAGGCAAAGAGAAATTTGTAATGATCCTGATGCCAAGAGGTACGCAGATTGTATCCGCAATACTTGGGGTTCTAAAGGCCGGAGCTGCCTTCACCATTGTTGACAGCCGCTATGCCGCAGAGCGTATCGACTACATTTATCAGGACTGTGACTGCAAATTGAAGATTGATCTGGACACCTGGAGGGAGGCCATGGAGGAAGAGCCTCTTTCTGGTTATGAGCCCACTGAGGAACAAGACGTGTGCTTTGCCGTATACACCTCGGGAAGCACCGGAAATCCAAAAGGGGTCGTACATGAATACGGGAAGATCAAGCTGATCCAGCTTACAGCTATCAGACCGTATGTTGATCACTGGAAGGCTGGGGGGTGCAGATTTGGTCTTATTCCGCCCCTTAATTTCGTGGCAGCTTTGAAGTTCATCGTCCATTGCATATATACGGGAATGAGGCTTTTTATCATTCCTACGGAGACGATCAAAAATCCCGGAAAGCTGAAGCAGTACTATCTGGATAACCAGATAACCGACTGCCATATGGCGCCTTCCGTGATCCGCGCAGCCGGAAGTGATTTCGGACCATATCTGAAGAGAGTTATAACCGGAAGCGAACCTCCGACAGGTATCTCCATTGACGGTGCTCAGCTTATCAACAACTACACCATGTCCGAATCGGCCTTTGTAGTAGCTCAGTACGAGATCAAACAGAAGCTCGATGCCGTTCCTGTGGGAAAACCAAATTTCGATGAGGTAAGGATTCATATCCTGGACGAGGAGGGGAACGAAGTTAAGGCGGGAGCAGATGGAGAAATCTGCTTTGAGGATCCCTTCTTCAGGAAATACAATAACCTGCCCGAAGCCACAGAAGCAGCATTGCGGGGAGGTCTTTATCATAGCGGTGACATTGGAAGGAAGCTTGAGGATGGCAATTACATCATCGTCGGCCGGATGAACGACATGATAAAGATCAACGGCAACCGGGTGGAGCCGGCTGAGATCGAACGACAGGCCAAAAAGATACTCGGTATCGATTGGTGTGTGGCTAAAGGATTTATAGATAAGGACAAGGCATTTTTATGCCTTTACTATACTGCCGATATAGATTTCGATATCATTGAAGTGAAGCAGAAGTTCGGCAGGGTTTTGCCATACTACATGGTGCCTGCATATTATATCAGGCTGGATGAGGTACCTCTTCTTCCTAACGGAAAGATCAACAAGAAAGCACTTCCAAAGCCCGAAACATCCGGTCACAGAGCGGAATATGTCAAGCCCGGAAACGAATTGGAGGAAAAACTCTGCCACGGCTTCGAAAAGGTGCTTGGCGTTGAACAGGTCGGTATCAGGGACGATTTCTTCGAGCTTGGCGGGGACTCCCTCGCAGTTATGAGATTGCTTGTATATCTGAACCTGGATCAGCTCAGTTCCAACGACATTTACGTTGGGATCACCGCCGAAAGGATCGCTGCGCTATATACGAAACACATAAACTCGGTATCTGCCATGAATCCCGAAGAGTACGAGCTTGAGGCTCGAAAACGTCCACATCCGCTCACGGAAATACAGCTCTACATGATGGACATTACACTGTTCGGACCTAAGAAAAATACTTTGAACATGTTCGAGCTGTATAGGATCAAGGATAAAGAAAACGTCGTAAAAGTAAGGGATGCATTGAACGAAGCTATCAGAAACACACCGATCTGTTCCACTCTGATATACTTCGATGATGATAGCGAGATCCGCCAGCGTTATGCACCCGAGACCTGTCCCGTGGTGGAGATCGAATACACAACAGAGGCCGGGTTCGAGGAGATCAAAAAATGTCTCGTTGTACATACGAACGTCATAAACAGCAATCTGTATACCTTCAGACTCTTTGAAACGGAAAAGGGCGGATACGTTTTGATCAACCGTCATCACATCGGAACCGACGGCATGGCTAAGACACTGTTCTACAGACGCATAGTTGATGCATATCATGGCAGGGAACTTACCATGGATACATATTATTCATATCTTGAGAGATGGGAAAGTTCATTGACATATGATTATCTGACGGCTGCCCGTAAGTACTATACGGACCGTTATGGCGATATCGAATGGACATATGACATAGAGCATGACAGGAATCTGCCGGAAAAATCAAATTGCTTCTATCCATATCCAATCAGCGTGACACAGGCGGAGATGGAAAACTTCGAGGCACGCCTCGGTGTCACGAGGAACCAGCTATTCAATATTGTCATGTTGCTCAGCATAGCAAAAAGCACCGGAAAGAAGGACGTAATAATGACCTACTCCTATCACAACAGATCAGATCAGGTCAGCATCGAAGCCGTAGGCGGACTCTACAAAGGCCTGCCTCTGGGTCTCAGATTGGATCATTACCGGAACCTGTCTGAATTGCTGGCAGACGTCAGAGCCCAGTCCATAAGCAACATACAGCACTGCAATTTCAATTGGTTCGGAGTGGTTATACCGGAGAGGATAATTGAAAGCAGTTCCATCACCTATGAGACCAATGAGATCATGAGCAGTGAGAAAACCTTTGAAGAAATGGGCCTGGTGAAAGATGAAATAGCATCTTCCGAGCCGCAGCTGTTCCCGGGAAATATTATGGGAATGGTTCTCGATACTGATGATGGCTTTACAGTGGTATTCGTATATCAGAACCATCTCTACGAAGAGGAAACCATCGCAGGATTCGCCAGGGACTTTGATGGTCTGATAAAAGCACTGACAGAGGTTGAACATCCCTCGGAAATCACAATAGCTGACATTTTCACACGAACAGAAGCATGATAAGAAAGATTTTTCTTACGCTTTTTTTAGTACAGCTTGTTGCTTATGTGACTACCGTCATAGGCTGTATCACAGACGGTGTGGTTATAGGAAGCTTTCTGGGCACGGATGCAATGTCGGCCTACGGACTTGCAACTCCAAAACTCCAAAAACCCGTTCCTGTTTCAGGGTCATGCCTTCTGCCGATCACGCCTCCGATGACAGGACGCAATTCAATTTCTGCTGTATAGAGGACTGTTATGGACTTTATATGACCCGCCGCCATTTTATGCTCTGATCTATCTTTATTATAGTATGTCAGGCATTTCAAGCATGGCATCCGTTCAAAGATCAATATAATCTGGTTATGTAATGATATACCTTCTTCCATTCTCCTTAAGCCATTTATCCCATTTATAATAATCCGGATATGCTTTCAGAACCTCGGCATAGAACTTTTCCGAATGGTTCATGTGTTTCCTGTGGCAAAGTTCATGGACTATAACGCTGTCCACTACTTGCGGAGGTGTAAGCATCAGGAGACAGTTAAAGTTAAGGTTCCCTTTTGAACTGCAGCTTCCCCACCTCGTTTTCTGGTGTTTTATCGTTATCCTTCCGTATGTCACGCCTATCTTTTCTGCGTAGTATTCCACCTTTCCCGGAATATACTTTTTCGCATCCTCACTCAGGATCCGGATCTCATTATCAGAAAGTGAAAGGATATCTTCTTTTGGGCTTTCTGCAATCTTTTGCAGTTGCTTTTCTATCCATCCTTCGTGCTTATCAATAAAAGCCCGTATCTCCTTTATTGATATCCTAAGTGGTGCCCTGACGATCACTTTTCCGTCACGCTTCACTTCCAGCGACAGCGTCTTCCGCTTTGATCTTATTATTTCAGGCTCTATAGCATTCTTTATGTTTTCGCCGGAAGTTCGTTTATAGCTCATGCTTCCTGCCTCCGGTTATTCTACTCCATTGCTGTAAACTGTTCCAACCTCAGTATATATCATTCCGTTTTTCCCCCGGTCTGATCTCATAAGTGAAATAGTTTCAACCCTCAATGCCTCATCCGGCACGTATATCTTGAAAGAATCAGGATTTCCCGAATATGATGCCTTCCTGAGAACTGTTATGTGTGGTGAGAACCTTTTTCGGTCAAAGGGTATCCCGTTATCTGCCAGAGCCCTTCGGATCTTCTTCACAAGCTTCCTTAGCTCCTCGTTTTCTTTAATTCCTGCCCAGTACAGATCCCCATAGCTTCCAAAGCCGTCAAGCTCTATGAGAAACGGCTCAAAATCCAGTGAATCAAGGGCATCCAGCACTTCATCGGGATTTCCATATTCACCGATAAAGGCAAGTGTCAGATGAAGATTTTCATCCCTTGTGTAGTTCCCCTTTAACCCACAGTCCCTCATGTCCTGTTGAAGATAGGACAGTGCTTTTTTGATCCTGTCCGTAAACTGTATTGATATAAATAGTCTCATAGCTCACATTAACCTCTCCCGGAGCAGCGTATTCCTCTTCGTTACCGTTTCATTATGCACGGCGTAGGACAGGGCTTTTTTCGTTCCGATAATCACCAGAGATCTATGAGGTTGCCGATTACAGGGATCAGGTCACTATAGTCCTTTACCCTGCATTTCAGAACAGAATATCCGTTCTCCGGATTCTGGTATGTGATTCTTTCGACAACACAGCGGATCTTTTGCATTGTTTAATTTGCCGTGAGTCTTACATTAGCTCGCGTACTGCTTTCTGGAGTCTTGCAACCTGTTTCTTCAGCTCGCTATTCTCGGTTTTTAATACTGCATTCTCTATCTGAAGCTTGGATGCGGGAACATCCTTTTTAGCATTGACTTCTAAAGACTTCAGGTTCTTTGAATTGGTCTTGGAATTAGCACTCTTCTTTGCCGCTGTATTATCTGATGCCTTTGCAGCTTTTGATGCCTGTTTGGACTTTAAAGCAGCCTTTGACTTGGCGCCCTTGGTACTATTGGAGCTCTTGGTACTCTTACTGCTCTTCTTTCCTTTCTTGGAAGCCTCTGCTATTTTCTTCTCAGCCTGAGCAGCCTTTGTTGCAGAGGGATCAGCTTCCTTCCTCCACCTGGAAACCAGCTGCCATGAAACACCGGCCTCTTCTGCAGCCTTCTTCACATTGCCAAGTTCCTTTGCACGCTTAAGAACAGCTTCCTTCTGTTCTGCAGTGTATTCCACCTTCTTCTCGTCAGCCATAAGATCATTATCTCCTTATTGTGAAATCATTTGAAAACTACTATCTTCTGAATAATATGATTAAAGCGCCAAAAGTAATTGTCACCACACAAGCTTGCTTGTGGTGGGGACAAGAACTTTGGGCGCACCCCTACACGAGCATGAAGTGGGGCGCACGATGTCCAGTGGACATCGGTTTTGCGCCGACCGGAGCGGAGCGGAGAAGGGGCCCCGCGAAAAGGCAAAACATCCGGTGGATGTTTTGCGGGCACGCTTTGACGCGCCAAGCGCGGCAGTGCCCCGTTGAGTGTGGGGTAGGATTGTGGGGCGCACGATGTCCAGTGGACATCGGTTTTGCGCCGACCGTAGCGAAGCGGAGACCGCGTAGCACGGAACAATCCGTATTTAATCAAAATGTGACTTTTGGCGTCCGAATCATAAAAATATACAAAAAGGATGTATAAGTTTATAATAAGGACATATCAAAGGAGAATTTAGTATAGTGGAAAAGAATTCAAAAGTCCGTATCCCTAAACAGAAAAGAAGCATTCTAAGAAAAGAAGCGCTTCGGGAAAAAGCTCTGTCATTGTTCTGTTCAAAGGGATTTCAGCAGACAACAACCAATCAGATAGCCGAAGAGGCCGGGATGTCTATTGGAAGCCTATACGAATACTATGCAAACAAGGAGGAAATCCTTTATGACATAGTTGATGAATATTTTACTGTTTTCTTAAATGAAGAGGATAAACTGAGAGAACTGTTTTTTTTAGGCATCCGGAATAAGGATAAGAGGAAATGGATAAGATCGATAATAGAGAATCTTATTGAATCCCATGAAGCTTCAAAAAAGTTTAATATCGAACTGCACTATCTTTATTTTCAGCTTGATAAAGTCAGAGAAGCCATCAATGAGCAAAAAATGATTATAAGAAAGATAGCCGCTGAAGCTTTAGACAGCATTTCCGGAGAACTGACTACAGATGATATTGATATTGCTGCGGTCATTTTTTGTGATTCTATCGAAAAAACAGTTGACAGAATATGCTTATACCCGTTGACTATTGATAATAAGCGGCTCATCTCCGATAGCGTGGAAATGATATATCGCTACTTGTTTTCTTAATCAGAGTCAATGGGGACGGCATATTTTTCTATGAGTTCCTGTACCAGTGCGATCTGTTTATGAGCAGATTCGAGGTTCCCGGAATGACTGGGATATCTACGAAAGAGAAGTGATGTAAATATATGAAATATGGGAATATTGTCCGGGCAGTTTTCAGAAATCGTCCCAACCGCTTTGTTGCGGAGGTGAATATAGACGGGCAGAAGGAAACGGTTCACGTAAAGAACACCGGCAGGTGTAAAGAACTGCTGATCCCGGGATGTGAAGTATGGCTGACCGCTCCGGGGACGCCAGACAGAAAGACAAAGTATGATCTGGTAGCTGTCCGGAAGGATACCGGGATCCTCTTCAATATAGACAGCCAGGCGCCGAACAAGGTAGTGAAAGAGTGGTTGGAAACTCAGGATTACGACCGGTTGAAACCGGAATATACATATGGCGACTCGCGCATAGACTTCTATATGGAACGCGGTGAAGAGAAATTCCTAATGGAGGTCAAAGGCTGCACGCTGGAGGTTGACGGGATCGGATACTTCCCCGATGCGCCGACAGAGCGTGGTATAAAGCATATCCGAGAGCTGATAAAAGCAAAGAAAGCAGGATATCATGCGATCCTTGCCTTTGTGATACAGATGGATGGCGTGACAGAGGTTCGACCTAATATCGGCACACATCCGGAGTTCGGAGAGGCTATGGATGAAGCGAAAAAGGCAGGTGTTGAGGTGTGGTTTCTGTCCTGCCAGGTGGAGCCGGGAGAATTGGTGATAAATTACCGCCAAAATGGGGTCAATACAAACACACAAACGGATCAACGAATTGTCTGAGGAACATGATGCTGAAAGACAGGGTAGGATCATAATTCTCAACTGAACAGCTTTCTATCCAGACAGGTCTCCATCATGTCTATTAGTTGTGCCTGTATAAGAGCACCATTGGGACGGTTCCAATGGCGTTAAGTTAAGCATTTTGTCATCCTGAGCGCCAGCGAAGGATCTTTTCTTCCGTAGAGAAGATTCTTCGGGCTTCGCCCTCAGAATGACATTGTGTAGTCTCAGAATGACACTAACTTAACGCCATTGGGACAGTTCTCATTGACTCTGCGTAGAAATATTATTTTTCTTCATTTTTACAATTTATAAGGATGCGTTCAAGAAAAGAATCAAACTGTTTTATCTCCTCATCAGAAAATCCATTATAAAAGATTCTGTTCATCTCGTTGGATACAAGCTCAATCTTTTCCAGAAAACCCTGTTCTTTTCCTGTCAGAGAAATGCGAACACTCCTTCTATCTGTCTCGTCGCTTTCGCGGTTGATATATCCATCTCTCAAAAGACGACTTAGGATTCCGGTAAGTGTTGATTTATCAAGACAAGTCTTTTCGCACAAAGTTTTAATCGGAACACTATCATTTTCCCACAGCGCAAATATAACTCTTCCTCTCGCGCCTTCCAAGTCTGACATATCATGATTTCTAAGAATTCTATTCCACACTCTGCCACTTACCTGGTGAACCTGTGAAAGCAGTGTTCCACCCCGTGTTTTCTCAATCATTTTGTCCTCCAAAAATATGCTTTGCCAGATTATACCAACCTTCAATTTTGGTAGACGTCACTTTTATTATTGCATAATCTGGATCAGTTTTCCCAAGAGGATAATACATTGTCCAGGATCTTTGCCAAAAGCTTTCCTTCATTTTCTGATCAGTAATCTCTTCTGCTTTTCCTGAAACACATATCCCACGAAAATTATCAGGTTCAGCAAAATACACTGCAACATTCGGATTATTGCGAATTCTTGTAACCTTATTTGATGACGTATTCGTAGTAAAATACAACTCTACTTTCTCTCCATCCTGAATCAATGATTTTCCGATAAGAGCCTTGTATTTTTGGGGATTGCATAAATTAAGCAGAGCTCTTATTTCCGGCTTTCCCTCTGCATCGACACTTGCAAAATATGCTGCTTTTGATTTTTCAATAATTGATATTACATCATTCATATATTCTTTCTCCTTGCATTTAGTTTGTATGCAAACTACTATAGCGTTACAACATTTCCCTGTCAAGATTGCCGGCAATAATTTTGTCCCAATAAATTCTACTCAGTCAAAAATTCTCGGCTTGATGATCCGTTTGCATCTACATAAATCGCCTGTCAAATACGCTACTACCCATCATCTTTCTTGCCAGACATAGCATGGCAATTATCATCACATATACTGCTGACAAGATTACATAGAACCATATGTCCACTTGCAAAAAACAATATAGAAAATTGAAGCAAAAATGTATGACGATGCCGTAGATCAGATTGTCATTCTTCTCCATAAAAAAGTTCATGATAAAACAAAGCCCCGTCATCACAACAACATTAGATATGATATATGGGATCATCTGGATTCCCATAAAATCTGAATCAACGAACCAAAGTACCGTGTGCCAGAATGCCCATATTACTCCCTGTATTACCGATGCTTTAAGAAAACTGTATTTTCCGTTTAAGTACGGTCTCAGATATCCACGCCATCCGGATTCTTCTCCTGTCGGCCCGGTCGTAACGGAAAATAAAAACGATACCCAGAATGGATATGCACCAAGACTCCAATATGAGCCAAATTCCCTTCCCTGAATTCGAGATAACACAAAAACCGTTATAGGTGTTGCTGAACTGGTAATAAGAGCTGCAATTACCAGAGTCAAAGCTGAAATTCTTCCTCCCAAAACTCTTTTATAGAAATCCTTAACGGTCTCTTCCGGGCAGAAATATCTAAATCCGACAAGGAGAACTATTGTCGGTGCCCATGCACATACATTTGATAGAATACGCATCACAACCGGCGGGCAGTGAAAGACCATGCTGGCGGTTCCGCATATCCCCAAAACCATGAACCAGAACACAAGATAATTTAATATCACATATCTTTTAATCCTCTTTGTTTCCATATCCCCCCTCTCGACTGCCAGTCGATATAGTGTATTATTTTTCCCCGTCCTCAGACGGGGTATAACTATCTAAACAATACCATAAGATTATTAAGCGATCCTTCCTTTGCTCCGAGCATTCTCTCAAGATTATATACAAAGCCTGCTGCAAACTCTTTAGGATCTCCTCCTGCTTCCCCAATATCCGTAAGCGAATACGACAGTGCCATGTGTACCGCCGCCTCCGGGTGCTTTGTCGAAAAGAATCCCTGTGTTATGCCGTCTTCTACAATCCTAACCATGATCGGGCTTATCTTTTCTATCGTGAGCGTATGGGATTTTTGATGAAGCAAGGCATTCTGCGGCAGATGGATTACCTCGAGCATTCTCTCATCCTTACTTCCTTCGATATTTATGGCTCTTATCACTCCTATGATCCGATCCGGTATAGACAGTTTTGAGTTGTCTCCAAACGGTGCTGCCGCTTTTGCCATGTTATCGGTTATATCACAGAGAAGTGCATCAAGTATTTCCTCTTTGGATGAGAAGTGGTAATACAGGGTTCCTTTTGCGATCCCGACGGCTTTCATAATATCCACAGTGCTCGTGGCTTCATAACCTTTTGAAAGAAAAAGGGTTCTGGCAGCCTCCACTATCTCGCTTCTTCGTTCTTCTGTAGGTTTGGGATCTGACATCGCATCCTCCGCCTATGACCTGTCCGTGGTCATCCTCAATAACATAGTATTTACACCCGTCATTTCCATATTGATCACTCAGGCGGTCTAATCCATCATCAAAATATGCTGTACCCAGAATATCAGGTTTATACTTTTTAAGATTATCTCTGACCAGCGCAAGCAACAGCTGCATTATCTGTTTCCAGCAGTTCTCTGAATCTCATTGACTTCGTGATCTTAAATCTACAATGCTCTGCTCCGCGCAATATTGATTCCATAATCTCAACCTCAAATATACTATTGGGTTCCAGGCAATTTAAAATATACAAAATACTTTGTCTACTGCAATTACACTGATCCGGATCAGTAACCTGACCAGACTGTACTTTGGAACAAGTGCATTTCTCGTATCCAAGTTCATAGATATGTCCGGCCTCGATTACTTTTCCAAAATATCCGTTTCCATTCATCGCTTCGCCGTAGATTTTGTCAAAATCACCACCACAAGACTTATACAACTTGATCTGTGCAGGAAGAACGGTATCTTTTACACAGGCTACGGCTTGTTCATAATACTTGTCTTTCATAAACTGTCCCTTTTGACTTACTATTTGCGGAATTCAGTCTCCACAGTGGGATCTGCCTTTCTCACTTATGCCCCAAAATATTACTTTATATGTGGGTATGCAGAACTGCTGAACAGGCCTTACACCTAATTGTCTCTCAACCTTGTATCCCTGTTCTAACAAGGCATCTGCACATCTGTCCATTTCTATTTCGCTATAGCAATTAATTGTGTGTTTTCTTTTCATTTTCTGCTTCCTTGTATCTCATGTACACTTTACAAAAATGCCGTAAATGCTTTTCTATGTATTCCTTACATTCTTCCTCACACTGCGGCTGTCTGTCTGACCTTGCGATCTGCAAAACAGCCGGTGCGGTAAGCTCTACCGCAAGCAGCTCCGGATCATCCTTTTTTACAAGGCCCCGATCCATCATGCCTTTAATGATCTTTGCAAACATCCTCTGTATCCCATCCAGCTGATGTCTGGTAGTAACCTCGGAAATCCTTTCATTTCGGAACTGTTCCTGGACAAGGAGCATCCTTGTTTTACGGATTACGGGATCCCGCATTGTGAATGAGATCCTTTCCATTGTCACATGAATAAACTCTTCCCGGCTCCCCGGCACTTTCCCGGTATTTTTCTCAGATCCGAACATTTCCTCATACCGCGCCTCTGCAGAATCGATGAGCGCATTCAAGATGTCCTCTTTGCCCTTATAGTGCTTATATAATGATGGTGCTTTGATCCCGACAATACCGGCAATCTGCTCTACACTTGTTCCATCGTATCCGTTTTCTGCAAATAACGTTAACGCCGCATCCAATATCTTTTCTTTTGTAGACATGACTGACTCCCTCCGGTTCATAAATTATAGTGAAAGCCAAAACTTTTTTCGTTTTGGCGTTTACTGCGCCGGTTTTTGGCGGCTGAAAGCCGCATATTTCCTTACAAAATCCGTGTGCATCCTCGCGGAGCGTTATAGTAAGCGAAATTGTAACTATTCAGAACAGTCACTTGCGGAACCGCAAGTGACGTATGAAAACCAAGGCATTATAGCATTCGGCTCATCGTGCGAAGCACGATTTAATTAGCCGAATGCGCAGTATCTATTCAGAATCCGAAGGGTTCTGAATAGATACGCGAAATTTATAATTTCGCTTACTATAACAAGTCATACTATAGCTAATGATTATTAGCTTGTCAAGTAAATCTTATCCACGCTCTCTATAATTAATTCCGGTTCCTCCTATATGAAGACCCCGGTATTCAGGATCCACAAGAAGATAGTGCAGAAATGCCACAGCCTCTCCGTCATCCAGGGCTCTTACAAGTCCCACAAGACGTTCCCCGTCCCACGCAGAGACCACATTGGTCGAATTATGCATGCCTCTTACAAGCTTCCCGCGATATTGCCCGGAATCCCATTTAACGGAGAGAAAAAGCCGCTCTATGTCTTTAGCATCAAAATCCTCTGTATCGCTATATTTTATGATTCGGACGCCAAAAGTCACAGTACCCTTTCATAAACCCTGCAAAAGTCCTGTACTCCGCCTGTTCCAAGGATGTAGATATTCGGGAGATGGGATAATCTTGCCCTGCTGTATGCTATGCGCTCAAGACCGCAGTCAAAGGCGGTGTGATTTGTAAGAGCGACATCGCATTCCTTTTCTCCCGTGATCTTCTTGAATTTCTTTATAGACTGTCTTTGTATCTCCCTGCCGTTCTCATCTCCCCACGGAGGGGTCGCACCGCCAAAAAGACACGCCATATGTTCTTTTCCGTTCTCATGTACAGGGAAAATAAAACTTGACGATCCCTTTGTGTGACCCGGAGTCGATATTACATATATACTTCTGTCTCCACAGTCGATCGTATCCCCGTCAGATATATACTCATCGATCTCAAACTCTTTATAACTGTCACTCCGTCCGTCTTCATGCGGAGTAGAAAGCCTTAATTCATCGTCCTCTTTGGAAAGAAAGGTTTTCGCTTTGAAAGACTCCTTAAGCCACTTCCCGCATCCTACATGGTCGATATGCCCGTGTGTCATAATAAACATGTTGATCCCATCAACGTCCCAGCCTGCTTCATCAATTGAACACACGATCTCATCATATACTCTTTTATCCGGCCAGATACCGTCTATCACCACGAGTCCTGCCGCTGTTCTCAGTATGTAGCAGGCCGTTTCCTTCTGCGCCACTATGATAAGATCGTCGAAAACTTGCGCATGGGTAAACCATGACATATCTTCCATCCGTTTTATCGTTTCTATTGTTAATACAGGTATATCCTTCATTTTTCCTTCTTTCCCCCCGAATCATAAGGAGTCAATTGGAACCGTCACCATTGACTCCAATTCGCTAATATACATTAGCCACATTATAGATAATATCCATTAGCCCGTCAAGCTTTGGTATAACCCCTTCTCTGTCGGCTCCTTTTTAACCATGAGATAAATGCCGATATGGATCCCATCGGGCAGAAGGTACACCAGGTTCTGGGCAGATAGAGTCCACTTAAGATCACTCCTATCAGGGTTGTTATCACGATTATCCTGTAAAATACCATTCCGATTCCGTATGCATTTCCCCAGTTAGAATAGATTCCAAATGAGAAGTTTCCGATAATGAAAAGAACCATGAATGTCCTGAAGGCTGCGCTCTTAAGAAACGCAGGAACAGGTCTCTTTTTTGATAAGTGGCAGGTTACATTTTGGAAAAAATTACCACGGGGACAGAAATGCCCGCACCAGTATCTTCCTTTTCCTGTCAGGGCAAATATTACTGGGGATAGCATACATATAACAGCAACCACTCCGAGTACAGGAAAGAAGAAAGCAGCTATCAGATATGCTATCAGGATTAAGAATCCATATTTCCGGTATATTTTTGCGATCATAATTACAATCCTTTCTTTCACCCCGGGGCATCCGGGAGAGTAAATGCTTGTCAAAAGTCTGTTGATAGTGCTATTATATGTGGTATAGAAAATATATCAAGTACGCAGATTATCTTTACCAGGTAAGAAAAAACTGAGTATCGCGAATAAAAGAGGGATTATGGCTGAAAAGAAAGATGTGAAAATAAAAGAAGCATTGTGTGAAGATATTGCCGGAGAAAAGTGCGGACTAAAGAAGGTCATCGATATAGTTGGCGGGAAATGGAAGATCATGATCCTTTGTGTTATGGACAGGGAGGGGACGGTAAGGTACGGCGAATTGAGAAAAGCAGTATTCGGGATAACTAACACCATGCTGGCTCATTCCCTTAAAGAGATGGAAGACGACGGACTTGTTGAAAGAAAACAGTATATGGAAATGCCGGTCAGGGTGGAGTACACTCTTACAAAGAAAGCTGAAAGTATAGTTCCGATTCTTCTGGAACTGAAAAAATGGGGAGAAGAAAACCTGTAGGCAGCTGATCTATGTTTACACATCCTGGTTTCATGCCCTGCTGTATGCTGTGCGCTCAAGACAGCAGTCAAAATCAAATTATCGAATAACCGGCAGCAGACAAGACTTCCAAAGCACGATCAAAGTTTTTCTTTTTTACAAGGATATAATCCGTATTGTATGTTGAAACAGCAAATATGCCGATCTTATTCTCTGCAAGGATACCTGACAACTTTGAAAGAATGCCGATCAAGGAAAAATCCAACACACCCTTTATACGGAAGCCTCGCCAGCCGTCATCCCGTTCAACGGCATTCCGGGGAACATCCTCTGTTTTACAAACCAGCGAGATTTCTTCATCTGTCCTGCAGATAAAGAAAAACTCCCTGCTTATATCGATATCCTCAATATCTGACAGCTTACACACAGACAGATCATATTTCATTTCTTGTAATTTCATCTGATCTCTCACTTTACCATCTCGCTAATGTATATTAGCCAAATTATATCCGCGTTGCGGCAGCAAGTCAAGAAGTCACCGGGAACGGTTCTTGTTCGAAAAATCAAGGATTTTTTCAGCTCCTGCCAAGCACTCTTTCGACCGCTTTCTTTGACCACTCAATCATCTTTTCGGCAGAAGCATCGTCCAGCCAGTGATTATCTTTCTGCTTTTCCGTATATGCGGCAAACTTTTGAAGATACTCTTCTTTTGAAGAATAGAGTGAATCAAACTCTTCTTTCGTGAAATACCTCATCTTCCCGCATATTCCCTCGGGATCATCCGGATTTACAGCCTGATATGCTGCTATCGGCACATCAAGGAAGGGAGATCTGAAGCCTCCGAGAGCATTCCCGAACCGGTCTCTTTTCAGATCGCCGTTTACACGTTCCATTTTTTCCACACATTCCGGTGCTTTGCCTTCGGCAGCCCATATATGAAGCTTTTCTAGCATACCGCAGATATAGAATTCAACCGGCAGATCGTTAATGGCATCAACAAGCTTCTCATCCAGGTTCGGCATCTTCGCGCCGGTCTTCTCAACCTCAGACAAGGCATTCAGAACCGGGCAGAGTATATCCGTGTGGGGAGAACCCGCTATCTCATAGTATCTGCATTTATCCAGAGCAGTATCGGAGTCTTCAATCTTTACACTGAAGAGATCCCCCTTTAGGAAGTTGTTGAACAGATACAGATCGGCCTCACTGGACATACAGATATAGGGAGTGGCAATAGGACGTCTGACACGGAGCCTTAGCTTCAGCGGACCGATATCCGGCTCCTGTCTTATGCTTCTTTCAACCAGAGCGCCAACTATATTCATATAGCCGTCAAAGATCCTTGTACCGCCTGCATTTGCAAACTTATCAAAAAAGCCGGCAAAGGTATTTAAATATGCCCCGCTCTGACTCTGTCCTGTCAGGTAGAGGTATTCTGCCCTGAGACCGTAAAAACACATTGTGCTTCCATCTCTCAGTGCCGCCGCAGTCTGGGCTATCATATCCCAAATAAGACCTTCCTCCGTCCCCGGCAGCGTTGCCGAGGCAGAAAGTGCTGGCATTGGAACCCTGTCCCTTCCGGCAAAATTCAGATCAGCATATCTTCCGTAATCAAAATTCTTCAGGCTTTGCACATTTACCGGCTTGCTGGTAATACCCACATAGCCATGCCCATGCTCCATACACCAGAGATAATTCCTGTGCCACAGATCCTCTATATCATACCCCTGTGTGGCATTCATTATGTCCATATAGACACGGCCGGAAAATTTATCCCTGTCAGCCGGTTTCCTGACTAAGATCCTTGTCTTATACGGCAGCGGATCTCCGTCAATAAAAAGCTCACCATTAGTATCGCAGTCATATATATTTGCTTTCCCGCTTACAAAATACTCTTCTTCGATATAACCATATTCCGACAGCTTCAGCGGTACCCTGGCATAATCCATTGAACAGAAAGGATGAGACTTTTCCGTTACAGGAACGGGACCGGCAATATCAGGGACAGCATGCATTGAATCAATTATCCTTTTTTCCATCTCCATTATCATCCCTTTCTCACTGAATAGCTGCGCGCATCACAGCTTCCTCGCTTATTTCACCCTTATTGAATTCTCCTGTTATACGCCCATTACTGATAACCAGCACTCTGTCACTTATTGATACAAGCTCAGGCATATCCGATGAAACCATTATAATCGATATCCCCTGTTCCACCAGTTCGCCGAGAAAGGTATAGATCTCCGCTTTTGCGCCTACATCCACACCTTTTGTGGGTTCATCGATAAAAAGGATCCTTGGGTTCTTCAAGAGCCATTTGGCAAGAACCACCTTCTGCTGGTTACCGCCTGACAGATTATTAATAATAGTATGTATCGAAGGCGCCTTAATACGCAGCCTGTTAAAAATCTCATTACAGTTATCGTTTTCCGCCTTTGTGTCTATAAAAAGCCCCTTCATCGGAAGCTCCTTCAGGCTTGGGAGATACATATTGTCCCTTATGGACAGCATACGCACAAAACCGTTCAGCTTTCTTTCTTCGGTCACGTACCCGATCCCGGCGTCAATAGCGTCCGAGGGAGAATTGATCGTTATCTCCTTTCCCTCAATTATCACTTTCTTTTTTACCCCGCCTGTAAGTGAACCGAATATCGCGCTTAAGATCTCACTCCTTCCGGCTCCGACAAGCCCGCCGATACCGAGTATCTCACCTTTTTTCAGATCAAAGGAAACATTCTCAATTATCCGGCGGTTCTTGATCGTAGGATGCGGTATCTGAAGATCTCTTACCGACAGCACCACGTCTCCTATCACCGCATTCTTTTTGGGATACAGATTCTCAACCTTCCGACCCACCATTTCTTCTATGAGAAGTTCCTCCTTTACATCAGTGATATTCCGGCAGGATATACACTGTCCGTCACGAAGAACGAGCACCCTGTTGCAGATGCGGTATATCTCCTCAAGCTTATGGGAAATATAGATGCAGGAAACTCCTTTCTTCCTAAGCTCATCCAGTATGCCCATCAGCTGGTCGACTTCCGAGGAAGTAAGTGCCGAGGTCGGCTCGTCCAGAACAAGGATCTTCGGATCATTTACAAGTGCTCTCATAAGAGCTACCATCTGCATCTGTCCGCTGTTTAAGGAAGCAATCCGGTCAGTGGGTCTGGCATCGATATGTATCTTCTTCAGTATCTCCTCCGTCATACTATGGAGCTTTGGAAAATCCACAAACCTCCCCTTACCCGGAAGATTACCGAGATAGAGATTTTCCTCTATGCTGGAACCGAGCACCATGTTGATCTCCTGATAGATCATCTCTATGCCCAGCTTTTTTGCCACGCTTACATCCGTAAGCCGTACAGCCTTTCCGTCATAGAAAATAGTACCCTCATATGTGCCGTGGGGATAAGTACCGCTGAGTATCTTCATAAGTGTGGATTTACCCGCGCCGTTTTCTCCGCAGATACCCAGTATCTCACCCTTTTTCAGGTTCATCGTAACATCGCTTAATGCCGTAACCCCGGGGAATTTTTTTGTAACATGCTGCATTTCAAGAATATATTCTTCCATCCATATCACCGTCCATTCCCGGATCAGACCTTATTAAAGAGCATCTGCCTGTACTTATCTATGGCAACGGAGATAAGGAGTATGATCCCGAATATGAGGTTCTGCCAGAAACTGTCTATCCTCATTAAAACAAGTCCGTTGCTGATAACTGCGAGAAGAAGGCATCCCAGGATACTTCCCAGTATCGATCCCGAACCACCAAAAAGACTTGTACCTCCGATTATTACTGCTGCCATTACCGTAAGCTCTGTACCGGAGCCTGCCGTAGACTGGGCGCTGGCAAAACGCGAAGCCATAAGTATCCCCACCAGTGCCGCAAATACGGAAACCAGAATATGCACCTCGCGGCGTCTCCGCTTCACCGGAATACCCGACAACCTTGCGGTCTCAGGATTTCCTCCGACCGCAAATAGAGATCTTCCGTATTTTGTCTCCGTTAAGATAAGCTGGAATATCGCGGCTATCACCAGTGAAACAATTATCGTGATATAGATCTTCCCGAATAATCTCGCCTGTCCCAGGCTCTTGAACAAGTCGGTCGCACCGTTTACGGACATTCCCTTTGTGGTAATGGATACTATACCGTTTACCACATACTCGATCCCGAGGGTTACTATAAGTGCGGGCAGCTCGCAGTCAACTATTATCCAAGCCTTAAATAACCCCACCGCGGCTCCGGCCAAAAGTCCGATCAAAATACAGAAGATCATCGGAACACCGGCTTTCATGGCAAACATACAGCACACTCCGCCGAGAGCCGTAACCGCACCTATCGACAGGTCCATATCCGCACAGATAAGAAGGAAGGTTAAGGGCGCTCCCACAATGAGATAGAAGCTCGTGGTTCTGAAAATATCTATTACGTTATCAACCGCGATAAAACCCGGATTTATTATTGTTGTAACGATACACATCAGAACAAGCGGAAGCAGGGTTCCTATCTCATTCTTTGATGCAAGGTACTGAACAATATTACTGTTTTCTTTTTTCATATTGATCCTCTTAAAAGATTATTTTCCTGCAGATCCTTAAATACGAGAGAGCAGGAAAGGTTTTGTCCGTCCCACTCTCTCATTATGGCAAAGCGAGTCAAAACCCGGTTCAGGATACCGCCTGATCACTTCTGAATCCCGGTATCCTCCCGCGGATCAAAGTCCTCTGGACTTCAAAAGATCAAGGTGCTCCTGAACCTTATCCTTGTCAATGACGATAGTTCCCGAGTCATTATCAAAGGCAGGCTTCTTTCCGTCCTTAATGTCCTTTATGAAATAAACAGACTGGTAGCCCATCTTGTAGAAATCCTGTGCGATCGTACAGTCAAGCACTCCGTTTGAGACATAACCCAGGATTTCCTCTGAATCATCGATACCTATGGTAATAAGCTTGTCGGAAAGACCTTCGCTCTCGACATAATTTGCGATACCCGGGCAGCCATATCCGTCCTGACTTACAACGACATTAAGATCAGGATAAGCCTTGATAAGAGCAGCGAGCTTATCGGAAGCCTCTGTTGCATCGGAATTACATTCATCCTGTATAAGTGTCGCATCAGGATATTCAGCCTTGATGGTATCGCAGAATGCCTCATACTGAAGGTTCTGCGTCTCGGTTTCAAGGGTTGTCTGTATGTAGCATGCTGTTACATGATCAAATGAAGAATACTTTGCATCCTTTAAGTATTTGAGAACCGTTTCGCCCTGTGTCTTTCCCATATTTACAGGATCAGTTCCGATCCAGCAGTCCTGAAGCTCGGGTGTTGTATATGTATTACAGGTAACTACAGGGATCTTCGCCTCCCTTGCCTTACCGAGAACGTCGGCAGCCTGATTGGAATCAAGAATAACGGTAATGATGCCGTCAGCCTTATTCGTAACCGCTGTGTCGAGAAGGTCGATAACACCGGTCGTATCATTTGCTGTTGTGGGGGAAGTATACTGTCCCGTCCATCCAAGCTCTGAAAGTGCATCCTCGAAGCCCTTCTGGGCATTGCCCCAAGCAACACCACCGGTAACGATACTTACAAACATTATGTCCTGTGCATCCCCTGATGCACCGCTGTCAGATTCTGCCGCTCCCTTGTCCCCTGAATCTGCGGCAGGTGCAGCTGCACTTCCTCCCGCAGAACAGCCTGCCATGGAAAGGGTCATTACAGCTGCCAAAATGAGTGACACGATTTTCTTACTTTTCATATTTCCCTCCTTAAAAATCACGTTCATTTTCGGGCACGTGCCCGTTAGTCTTAACATATCATCCGAAGACCGGAAAAGCAATACTGGAGCGCGAAAAATTCAATGTTTTGCACTATTTAACAATTTAATATCAAAAAATTTGTGAGAATTACACTAAGCTCCTTATTATATCAACGGGCACGAGAACATTATTTCTCTCTCCCCGGGTTTTATCGTTTGACAATGAATGTTACCCGTGATACTTTGTATCCGGTAAAGGAGCTGTTCATAAAGGAGGTTGGAGACTTGATAACCCAGAGTAAAATCGCCAAGCTTGCAGGTGTATCCCGCTCCACTGTGGAACGGGTACTGAATAACAGGGGGGACGTGAGTGAGGCTACCCGTGAAAGGATCCTGGAGATAGCAAAGAATTTTGACTATCAGCCAAACCGCGCAGGACAGACCCTGGTGATACGCCGGAAAAAACTGAAGATAGGCTGTATCATCATAGAGGCTGCTAACCCCTTTTATGCTGAACTTAATAAAGGGATTGAAGAAAAGGCGCACGAATTCCAGAGCTACGGAATAAAGGTGCTTGTCCGTAAGGCTCCCTTTACCGCAGCTGACCAGATACGTGAGATAGACGGTCTTCTTGACGAAAATATCAATGCTCTTGTCATTCAGCCCATTGTAAATGATCCCATAACCGAAAAGCTGAAAGCCCTGGAAGACAGTGGCATACCTGTTGTGACCATGAATACGGATATCCCGAATCATGATTCACAGTTCTGTTATGTGGGCAATGACTTCCATCTCTGCGGCATGACAGCTGCAAATATAATGGCTCTCATCACCGGCGGGAAATGTAATGCGGGGATAATAACCGGGTTTGCCAATGCCAAATCCCATTATGACCGTATTGACGGATTCAAGGACTACATAAGGGATTTTCCGGATATGAAAGTTATAGATATCGCCGAAAACCAGGATGATGATCTTGAATCCTACCACGCCACGAAAACCATGCTGGAAAAGCATCCCGAGATAGACGCTATGTTCCTTGTTGCAGGAGGAGTCCACGGTGCGGGAAAGGCCATAAGGTCATTTAAGGACAGGAAGATCCGGACTGTTTCCTTTGATGATATGCCGGAAACCAGAAAACTGGTCAAAGACGGGATTATACAGGCGACCATCTGCCAACAGCCCGTCCGTCAGGGAAAGATGGCGCTTTCCGTTCTTTTCGATTATTTCGTTGAGGGGAAAAAGCCCGAAAACAACCGTATTTATACTGATATCCAGATCAAGGTCAAAGCAAACATCGACCAGTGATCCGGGGATTATCCTTAGGATACCCCCGCAGCTCCGGAATATTTTGCAAAACAGAGTGCGGCATCACATCAGCGGCGCAAACAGCCTTAAGATCATCTGCACCAGACGGAGGGTTCCGGATCTCCCGGTCAGATACTCTTCTGTAACGTCATTGCATTTCGGGAAGGTTTCCTCGAACATATCCCTGATATCCGTTACAGCTTTACAATCATGCATAAGTACGCCGTTCTCAAAATGATGGTAGAGACTCCTGAAGTCCAGGTTTATTGTCCCGCAGGTCGCAACGGAGTCATCCGACACACACTGTTTGGCATGACAGAACCCCGGTGTATATTCGTATATCCTGACACCGTTCCTTGCAAGACCCGCATAATATGACCTCGTCAGACTGTATACCAGCTTCTTATCGGGTATCCCGGGGGTAATGATCCTCACATCAACCCCGCTCTTAGCCGCCAATGCAAAGGCGGAATTCATTTCCTCGGTGATGATGAGATAAGGTGTTATAAACCAGGCATATTTCCGGGCATTTCTAAGCACATTCATATATACATTTTCCCCGATATGCTCACTATCCAGCGGACTGTCAGCATACGGCTGTATAAATCCCTTTTCGGCTGGTTCATAGGGTATGTCCGGCACCAGGCTCCGGTAATCCCTGTCTTTTCCATCATCACTTCTTATAGCATTCCAGTTTTCAAGGAAGGTTACCGTAAGGCTCTTTACTGCATCTCCCTCCAGCCGCAAACCGGTATCAAGCCAGTGTCCGAAGGGCTCTGTAACATGGAAATACTCGTCAGCTATATTATATCCGCCGGTAAAGCCTACGCGTCCGTCGATCACGGTTATCTTCCGGTGATCCCGGTTATTTACAAAGAAATTCAGCACGGGACTCATAGGATTAAATACACGGCATTTGATACCGTCAGCCTCCATCCTGTCAATAAAGGAATTCCCGATGAAACCCATACTGCCCACGTAATCGTAGAACAGCCGCACATCAACCCCCTCCGCCGCCTTTGCTTTCAGAATGTCATGAAGCGGCTTGAATGATGTGCTGTCTTCTATCGCGTGGTACTCCATGAAAATAAAGTGTTCCGCCTTCTGTAATTCCCTTAACTGTGCCTTATAACCGGTCTCTCCGTCCGGATAAAAGATTATGTCCGTATTGTTGTATACCGGGTATCCCGAATATTTCCGGATATACCTGAACTGGCCGGCAGCCCCCGGATCCTTTTCCGAGAGCTTCTCTATCACCTCATCATTTGAAGGAAGCAGCGGAAGAAGGCAGCTGTCCAGTTCTTTATAGCGCTTTACCATCTTCCGTGTTCCCCTGTTTAACCCAAGTACCAGATAAAGGAACACTCCAACTATGGGAAATGCCGATATAAGGATGAGCCATGGCATCTTTACGGACGCCGTCTCGTGCATTCCGTATATAAAGAGGACGATAACGATAGCAAATATCGTGATCAATAACGATATCCAGGAATACCTGCTTTCCAGACTGAAAAACAGAAAATAGATCACCGCTATCTCCAGAATAATGGCAATCGCCGCAAAGGCTGCTCTCTTCAGTCCGTTTTCAACTTTCTCACTTTTCTCGGCATTATTTCCCATTGTACATCTCCCGGTAAACATCCTCACTCATCAGATACAGGTCTTCCCTGTCATTCCAGACCGCTACAAAGCTCTCTGCCGTATCGGCACCGCTTAGGTTTACATAAATATTAGGCTGCATATCCTTATCTTTATTCTTTTTAACCTTTTCGGAAAATGCGTTATAGTACCAGGAGTACCAGAAGGCTGATGCCTGCTGTACCTTTTCCCTGTTGAGCGGAAAAGAATATCTCAACATGTCATTGGCTTCCCCCAGATCATAAAAATCGTTTTCCTTCCACTTAAACAGCTTCTCCGTTTCTTCACCTACAGGGAGACTCTGATCCACTTCCACCTCTTTTGCATATAGCCCGAACCAGCGGGTATAGTCATTATCAATGAGATAGTGCTTGTCAAATGGATTTCCCTCATCCTCATCATGCCCGTAAGTGCCGTATTCATCATAGGTTTTTATCTCCCGCGCGACCTTCACGGTTTTTCCCTTAAGGAGATTTCTCAAAAACAGATCCGGAAATTCCTTTGTCTCCGGGTAGCTGTCCGCATACATGGTCTGTGTGGAGCTTTTACTGAGATTCACGTCCTTTTTGAGGAAACTCCCGAGCATAAGAAGGTTTGCCGCCGTTAAAAGGGCCGTGATAAAGATGATCAGGTATATTAATTTATCAGCTTTTATGGTCTTCATTTTTCACCGTCCCCTGCGCTGCCCCGCTGTCTTCCTGCGCCGCCCCGCTGTCTTCCTGCGCCGCACCGCTGTCATCCTGAGCGAAGCGAAGGATCTTCCCCGCATATTCCCCCAATACCTCCAGAGCCTTCATAAGGCTTTCTCTCTCAATCAGGAAAATGAGCAGTATAAGCACCAAACCCACGGCCGCAGAAAGGATCTCCGTCCCCGAAAATGTTGCAAAAGCAGCATAAGTAACGATCAGTACCGCGTCAAGAAAAGTCCTTCCCCAGTCATAACCCACCGGATAAAATCTTTCGGAAAAAAAGGATCCCACAACAAAGTACATTATATAGGACACTCCGGTCGTAACCGCGGCGCCTGTTCCGCCGAGCACCGGAACCAGCAGGAAATTCCCGCAGATATTCACAATGATCGCTGCGAGACTTGCGATATTTAAGAAAATATTCTTTTTCTTAAACCTCATCCCCTGCACCGTTATCTCAAACATTATCGCAAAGATCGGCATAAGCGTGAGGAAGGGGATTATACTGTCTGCCCCTCTGTAGTCCGGACCGAGGATCAGAACAACTACATTCCGTAGCATGATCACACCCGCTGCAGCCAGCATACAGAGGAAACGCACCATATCAAATGCCTTCCTGAAAAACCCTGCAGCATCCCGGTCCCCGCTCTCGTATTTTTCCATGGCGACCGGTGACCAATATGCCAGAAAGGTATTCTTAAAAGTGAGGAGCAGCACCATTATCTTCATTGCTGCGTTGTATATCCCCAACTCATGATAGTCCGACAATGTTTTCAAAGCAATCTTATCGCAGGATGAGAGCAGCCACTCCATTAAGAGGATGAGGATAAATGGCAGACCGTAGGATATAAGCTCATGCTCCGGGATTTCACACTGCTTCCGGGAATTGTCATTTTGCAAAGCATCCTTCCGCACAGCACTGTCCTGCAAAGCATCCTTCCCGGGACGCCCGTCGCCGCATTTAATGAACAGGTATCTAAGCGCCAAAAACATAGTCGTAGACGCCCAGGAAAGAGTCAGGGCATAAAGCACGACCCTGAAATCATCTCCGAAAAGATTAAAGAAAACAAATATCAGAATAATATTTATAAGCTTCTGGGCAATATTAATGTTACTGTACAGCCTGCCGTTCTGCTGCATCCGCACATCCAGAAACAGAAAGCGCTCAAAGACTGAAACTATGGTATATCCCGCAACGAGAAAGGTAATATCAGCGCTGGTCCTCCCGAAAAGCCAGTTATTGGCAGGAGTTGACATAAAATAATACAAAAACACCAGAAGCGAGACCAGGAAAAGGGGAGGCAGAAGACACTTCACCATCAGACTCCTCCTGTCCACACCCTGCCTGTAATAATAGCGGATATATGCCTGATCCAGCCCCAGAACGGCAAAGATATAGATACACGAGACCGCTGCTTCAAACATACCCGTTCTGCCGTATTCCTGGGTTGACATAATTCTGGTGACTAACGGTGTCTGGATAAATCCCAGCAGCAGTACTATGAAATTTCCGTAAAAATAGCTTAGGAAACCTCCCAAGCCGCTTCTTTTTTCCTTCATGTTTCCAGATACTTTTTCTTGTTCCGAAGGCACCGTTTCCTTCCCTTATTGTGACAATATCCTGTCATATGTTTCCAGATGCCTTCTCACATAGGCTTCTCCCGTAAACAGCTCTTTATATCTCCTGAAAAAGTATTCCTGCTCCTTCCTCAGAAAATCCGGATCCGCAATAAGCCTCTCTGCGTATGCGCAGAGCTTTTCGATATTATCCGTTGAATAGAGGTTTTCATCCCTCCCTATAACCTCCGGCAGCCCGCCTGCATTGGTTGACATAATGCAGCACTTTCTTGACATGGCTTCCACCGCAGCCTTACCGAAGGATTCAAAAACAGATGTCATTATAAAGAGATCCACCCCATAGTAAAAATCGCTCATCTCCTTCTGGGAAAGCTCTTCACTGTATTTCAGCCTGTTTTTACCGATAATGCCCTCGATATCACTTTTCAGTCTGTCGGCAAATTCCCTGTCACCCCTTTCATAAAGTGACAATACGAGATGCACCTCAAAATCAATCCCTCTATCCTTAAGCGCCCTGACGATTAACGGCACCTTTCCCCAGTCCTTTTCCACACAGACCCTGCCTGCAAAGCCGACAGAAAGGCGGCCGTCCCTTTTCTTCCTGCTTTCATCATAGCTTTCAAAGACGGAGCTTATGGTGTTCGGTATTGTGTAAACCGGCCCGAAGGAAGTATTCTCACTCCAAAGCCTCCGGTTTTTTTCGGTGGTCGTGATAAGACAGGCCGCAGTCTTCAAAACCGGATCCATAAAAAGCCTGGATCTCTTCCTGTAACCGAAAAGCATGCCTCTGTCAGTATATATATGCGGTATCCTGCGGAAAGCCCCCATAATAAAACCGTATGTAATAAGAGACTCCGACATTTCGATATGAATGAGATCCGGTGCCTCCTCACCTATATATTTCCTAAAGGCTTTTATGCGCTTAAGGAGGTTTGGAAAACGTTTTTCTCCCATCGGATAAGTCAATATCCTGAAGGGAAAATCGGTTGTTCTCCGGCTGAGAAGCTCCGGGCATATCACTACCGCCTCATAGCCGTACCCGGGATTTTCCGCAAGAGCCGCGGCTATAAGCTCAGTTGACAGCTGTGCCCCTCCCGGAAGATCTATGGGGTATTCCATTAGATAAACAATCTTTTTCACGAAAAGTCCGTTCGTCAGATACTGTTAACAGGTCAAACCGCTTGTATTATAACCTATCCGCCACACCTTGTACACGGTTCCGTCCGGGTATGTCCGTTGTTTCCCGGGAGCCGTGAAGGGCAAAGTGTCAGGGGCTGAAGCCATTAACAGAATAACAAGGGTGAACTGTTACATCCGAACAGGTGATATCCCTCCTTTTACAAGGGCTTTTTTTGTTGACCTCAATAAAGTATAATGATGATACAAACATCAAAAGCGCCTTCTTAGAGAGCAAAGATCCCGAAGGAAAAAAGACTATGAGTGAAAGATCAATATTTCGTGACAAGAGCCTTAAGAGAATATCCAATCCCGAACAGCTTAATGATTATATCAAGGTTACCACACCCTCCGTGTGGCTGATCCTTTTTGCAACACTGATTCTTATCTTCGGGACGCTGTTCTGGGCTGTATTTGGAACAATACGCGTAAACACAGATACCGGAGTAAAGGAAGTACCACCGATAAGCTATGTCATCAGATAGGAAAACGACAATAAAAAAGCCGGTAAAAAAAGGAGTGGCAAAGGTTCCCGTCGTTATGCAGATGGAAGCACTTGAATGCGGAGCAGCGAGCCTTACCATGGTGATGGCATATTACGGCAAATGGATTCCTCTTGAACAGGCAAGGGAGGACTGCGGTGTCTCACGTGACGGAGCCAAGGCCGGAAACATTGCAAGAGCCGCAAGATCCTATGGCTTTAATGCTACCGGATACCGCTTTGAACCTGATGCCCTGAAAACCAGGGCGGTCTTCCCCTGTATAATACATTGGGAATTCAATCATTTCGTAGTGCTCTGCGGCTTCAAAAGAGGAAAGGTATATATAAATGATCCCGCAAGGGGCAATATTGTCATTTCAGAACAGGAATTTGACGAGGCTTTTACCGGAGTTACAGTGATCATCACCCCGGGGGAGGAGTTTGTGCCTTCAGGAAGAGCAAAGAGTATGTTTACCTTTGCCGGGAGACGCCTTAAGGGGACGGGAAGTGCCCTGGCATTTCTCGCTGTAACAACTTCCGTATTGTCCATCTGCGCCATTGCCACGGCCGGTTTTTCAAGGTTCTTTCTGGACGAGCTGATCGGCGGGAACAATCCCGGACTCACCGGATCGTTTCTTATCCTGTTTTCTATATTAACCGCTGTACAGATCCTTGCCGCGTGGCTAAATGAGCTCTATTCCTACAGGATAAAAGGCAAGTTTGCGGCAGTTGGAAACAGCACTTATTTTTGGCACGTTCTCAGACTCCCCATGAGGTTTTTTTCCCAGCGGATGGCCGGTGATCTCGAACAGCGCCGCCTCTCAAATGCAAACATAGCCAATCTTCTTATCAGGACGGTTGCTCCCCTCATTATTAATACCGTCATGCTTATTTTTTATCTTTTCCTGATGCTTTCATATTCGGTTCCCATGACACTTATAGGGATCGGCTCCGTACTCTTAAATATTTTTGTGTCATTTTACATCAGCAGGAAGAGAGTGAACATAACCCGCGTCATGATGCGCGATGAGAGCAAGCTTTATTCGGAAACGATCTCGGGTATAGAGATGATAGAGACGATAAAATCAAGCGGTGCCGAAAACGGCTTCTTTTCCAGATGGTCCGGTTATGAAGCAAGTGTCAACAGAGAACGTGTCAAATTTGCCGGCATCGATACCGGGCCGGGAAAGATACCTTCCCTCATCATAGAACTGGCTAATGACATCATACTTCTGCTCGGAGTGTATCTCATAATAAAGGGCGATTTCACCTCCGGTATGGTGCTTGCTTTTCAGGGCTTTCTTATCCGCTTCCTGCTTCCGGCACAGTTACTCATATCCGCAGGACAGAGCCTGCAGGAGATGCGTACCGAGATGGAGCGGATAGATGATGTCATGGAATATCCGACTGATCCGATCCTTGACAGTGACGATCCCGAAACAGAGGCCGGACCTTCGGGAAAGCTGTCGGGTAAGCTCGAGCTTAGGAATGTGACCTTTGGCTACTCAAAGCTTTCTCCTCCTCTAATCGAAAATTTTTCACTTACCTTAGAGCAGGGAAAGAGCGTCGCTTTTGTCGGAGGGAGCGGCTGCGGGAAAAGCACGCTTTCACGGCTTATTTCCGGACTTTACCGTCCCTGGTCAGGTGAGATCCTATTCGACGGGAAAAGCATAAACAATATAGACAGGGAGCAGTTTACCAGCTCTGTAGCAGTTGTAAATCAGGATATTATCCTTTTTGAGGATACGATATCAAATAATATCAAGATGTGGGACAACTCCATCGAGGATTTCGAGATGATACTTGCAGCAAGAGATGCAAGCATTCATACAGAGATCATGAAAAGGAGCGGGGGATACTCCTACAAGCTTCTGCATGGCGGACTCGATTTTTCCGGAGGACAGCGGCAGAGGATCGAGATCGCCCGGGTTCTTGCACAGGATCCGACTATTATGATAATGGATGAGGCCACTTCAGCCCTGGATGCACAGACAGAGTATGATGTGATATCTTCCATAAGGGAACGCGGGATCACAACCATTGTTGTTGCGCACAGACTTTCAACCATAAGAGACTGTGATGAAATTGTAGTCCTTGATAACGGCAAGGTGGCAGAGCGCGGGACACATGACGAACTGATGGAAAACCACGGACTTTATGAAAAGCTGGTAACAAGCGAGTAAAAATGGGATGGTTTGAAGAGCAGCTGGAGCTCAGAAAACAAAATGACATAGAAACATTTGAGGATTCCTGTCTCAGGATCGCAGGCTCGGTTATGGGACGGAGTCTTTCTGCTGCCCTTCAGAATGAGCGCGAACAGGCAACGGATGCCATCGGTGACGTTCTAAAGTATTACCACATAAGGTTAAGGGAGGTTCCTGAAAATCTTCAGTCCATCGAGGAAGTGCTGGAATATCTCTTAAGGCCTCATGGGATAATGACCCGGCAGATCGTTTTGAAAGAAGGCTGGAGAAAGGATGCGGCCGGGGCAATGCTTACGGCCTATAGAGACAGCAAAAAGCCTGTTGCGCTGATCCCTGCCGGGATACAGGGCTACATATATGTGGATCCGTCAACGGGCACAATGAAGAAAGTCACAGCTTCTTCGGAGAAGCTTTTTGCCGAAGAGGCATTTGTGTTCTATAAAGCCTTCCCCACAAGATCCATGACAATAAAGGATCTGTACGGATACATCTTTGAAAACCTTGACATAGTCAATGTGGCAGGTTACTTCGGCTTTGCGCTTATTGCTCTGATCGTCGGTATGCTGATTCCCTGGATAAACAAGCTCCTTTTCTCGGATGTTGTGGAAACAGGAAGAATGTCCTCACTTTTAGCAGCAGCTGTATTTCTGATATGTGCATCCCTTTCCGCTTTGCTGTTTGGAACGATCGAGGAGCTGTTTCTTCATAGAATGACCCAGAAACTTGCCATATCCGTCGAATCTGCAACCATGATGAGGATACTGTCGCTTCCCGGTACGTTCTTTGCAAAATACACGTCGGGAGACCTTGCCAGGCGTGTGAACAACGTTAGCCTTCTGGTATACGAAATATTGAATTTTGTCATGACATCTTTTACGGCTGCCCTGTTTTCATTTATTTATGTCATTGAGATAAGATCCTTTGCCCCGGCGCTTGCCGTTCCCGCCTTTATTATGACAGCTCTTCAGCTGATAACGATAATAGCGGCTCTTATCATAAGATCGTCCGGTTACAGTATGCAGATGGAGCTCTCATCAAAGGAGAGCGGTATATCCCATTCGCTGATAACTGGTATCGAGAAGATAAAGATTTCAGGTGCCGAGCGCCGCGCTTTTTCAAAATGGGCAAATGCATATGCCGAACAGTCAAAGTATATGTATGACCCTCCGTTCTTTGTAAAGGTATTTCCGGCTGTCATAATGACAATATCACTTACAGGCACGATCGTGATCTACTATCTTTCGATAAAAACCCGGGTAGATATCAGCCAGTACTATGCGTTTAACGCAGCCTTTGCCATTATTTGCGGTGCCTTTAATACAGTTGTACCTATGATCGATCCCGCAGCGCAGATTGCTCCGACCTTCGAGCTTCTGCGTCCGATAATAGAAACAGCTCCCGAGATAGCCGAGGACAAGCCGGTAATAGAAAGGCTCTCCGGCGGAATAGAACTGAACAACGTTACCTTCCGTTACAATGATGACACTCCACCGGTGCTTGATGACTTAAGCCTGAAGATCCGTCCGGGCCAGTATGTAGCCATAACAGGAAAGACCGGCTGCGGTAAAAGCACTTTACTACGCATAATGCTCGGCTTTGAGAAGCCCCAGAAGGGTGCTGTCTATTATGACGGGCGTGACCTGAACCGCATAGACTTGAAATCGCTCAGAAGCAGGATCGGAACTGTCATGCAGAACGGATCACTATTTCTGGGGGATATCTATTCGAACATTGTCATATCCGCTCCGGAGCTGACCCTTGATGATGCCTGGGAGGCTGCGGAGATGGCGGGGATCGCAGATGACATCCGTGATATGCCGATGAATATGTTTACGATTATAGGTGAAGGTACCGGCGGGATATCCGGCGGCCAGAGGCAGCGCATTATGATAGCCAGGGCCATAGCACCAAAGCCGAAGATCTTAATGTTTGATGAGGCAACCAGCGCCCTTGACAACATCACACAGAGAACGGTGTCCGATTCCCTTGACTCTCTTAAGTGTACGAGGATCGTTATAGCCCATAGGCTCTCCACGATCAAAAACTGCGACAGGATAATCGTTCTTGATGAAGGAAGGATCGTTGAGGACGGAACGTATGATGAACTTATGGCAAAAAACGGTTTCTTCGCCACTCTTGTGGCACGACAGCAGGTGGAGCGGAGGTAGTGGTCTTCATCCGGAGGAGGCTAAATGAAACCAGTTCAGAAAAAAAAATACCGGGTGCGCTTACTATGGCTTATTCCTTTTGCCTGTGTGTTCCTGCTTTTCTTCCATTCCGTATACGCATATGCAGGCCAGGATAATGAGGTAGTCCGTGTAGGCTATTATGAGAACGAAGTCTTTCAGGAAGGAGCCGGGGAGGGTGAGGTAAAAAGCGGATATGCCTACGAGTATTACCGTAAGCTCTCAGAATACACCGGCTGGGAATATGAATATGTTTACGGAGACTTCAGTGAGCTCTATCAAATGCTTCTGGATGGAAAGATCGATCTGCTTGCAGGTCTGGCCCGTAAGGAGGACCGGATCCCGGTGATCGGCTATCCTGATGCCGTTATGGGCAGCGAATCCTACTACCTTGTCAAGTATGATGAGGATACGGATATCACAGCCGATCCTGCCACATTAAACGGATGCAGGATCGGTGTACTGGACAGCGCAATGGTTGATGCCCTGAAGCAGTACCTTGATGACAATCATGTGAATGCTGAGATAGTTACTTATCCTGACTATACCCAGCTGTTCTCGGCCTTTGATTCCCATAGTATTAATGTCCTCGCAGCCGAGAGCGATGGTGCTCACGGCAGGGAGCATTCAGAAGTATTATGTGTTTTCGGATCATCAGATTATTACCTTTGCACAAGCATCAGCAGACCTGATCTCTTACAGGAGCTGAATACCGCCCAGGCTCTTTTAGCTGCCGAAGAACCGAATTACCTGAGTTCCCTGAGCTCCAGATATTATTCCGTTAGCGTCACGGCCCGGGCGTTTTCACAGGCCGAGCGTGAGTGGATAGACACCCACAGCTCCCTCAATGTCGGCTATCTTGAAAACTATCTTCCGTACAGCGACACGGATCCGGAGGGAAATGTTACCGGCGTTGTCAAGGATATGATCCCGGATATTATGAAAACACTTGGCATCCCGGAAACAAAAGTCACCTTCACCGGCTACCGCAGCTATGACGATATGATCGCCGATATGGCTTCAGGCGTCATCGATGTGGCCTTTCCTGTAGGCGGAGGATTATATTATTCAGAGGAGAACGGTATCTATCAGACAAACCCTGTTGTTTCGGCACCCACCGCACTGATCTGCCGGAGTGAATTCAGCGCTGAAACGGCATCCCGCTTTGCGGTCAATGAAAACAACCGCATGCAATATTACTATGTGCGAACCAACCACCCCGATGCAGAAATTGTTTTCTTCCCCTCTATCGAAGAATGTCTCGACGCTGTGCTCTCCGGAAAGGTCGAATGCACGACCCTGAACGGACTCCGCGCAAACGAGATCCTGAAAAACAGGAAATATGAGGGTCTCTCGATCCGCCAGTCAAGCCATAATGACGACCGCTGCTTCGGCGTAAAGATAGGCAACGAAGGACTTTTGAAGCTCTTAAACCGCGGGATCAATGTGCTGGGCAGCGACTACGCGCAGAATATCTCATACCGCTACGCCGGGAGACTGTATTCATACAGTTTTACGGATATGATCCGTGATCATATGGCAGCTGTCGGTTTGATCCTTCTTGCAATTGCCGCCCTTATCGTATTTCTCCTTGTGCGTGATGTCAGGCGTACAAAGAAGGAGGTCGGGGAAAAGGAAGCAGCACGTCAGGAGCTGGAGGCAAAGAATAATGAGCTTGCGGAAAGTCAGAAAGCTTTGTCTGATGCGCTGATCGCTGCGGAGGATGCCAACAACGCAAAAACCGCTTTCCTAAACAACATGTCCCATGATATCCGCACTCCTATGAATGCCATAGTCGGCTTCACTGCTCTGGCAACTTCCCACATAGACAATAAAGAAAAGGTGCTGGATTACCTCGAAAAAATATCCGTATCCGGCCAGCACCTTTTGTCGCTTATTAATGATGTGCTGGACATGAGCCGTATTGAAAGCGGAAAGGTCACCATCGTGGAAACGGATGTACATCTGCCGGATGTGATACGGGATCTGCAGGCGATCATTGAGTTGAATATCTCCTCTAAGCATCTGGAGCTGTCTGTTGACACCCAAAGTGTTATACATGCTGATATCATCACAGACAAGCTCCGGCTGAACCAGGTGCTGCTTAATATACTCTCCAATGCCATCAAATTTACACCCTCAGGCGGATCGATAAGTTTTCGGGTTCTGGAGAAGCCCTCACCCGTTGAGGGTATTGCAGATTTTGAATTCCGTATAAAAGACAACGGGATCGGAATGAGTGAAGAATTCCGTGAGATAATATTTGAAGCTTTCACACGTGAAAAGACCAGCACCGTAAGCGGCATACAGGGAACCGGCCTCGGCATGGCCATCGCGAAAAAAATCATAGAAATGATGGGCGGCAGTATCACGGTACAGTCCGCCGAAGGAGAGGGAAGTGAATTTATAGTCAAATTACCGTGTAAGATCAGCAGCGTTTCCGCAAAGCAGGATGCGGTTTTGAAACCTCAGGAAATGGATGCCCCGGCATCCCTGCCTGATTTTTCCGGGAAACGGGTTTTGCTGGTGGAGGATAATGAACTGAACCAGATTCTGGCGGAAAATATCCTGACCGGCGCAGGACTTGATGTTGACATTGCGGGCGACGGAACAGAGGCTGTGGAAAAAGTGAAATCTGCAGCCGCAGCTTACTACGATGTCATACTGATGGATATCCAGATGCCTCTTATGGATGGATACGAAGCAACAAAACAGATCCGTGCACTGGAAGAACCGGACAAAGCCGCCATACCCATCATAGCAGTCACTGCAAACGCCTTTGATGAGGACCGGCAGGCTGCAGAAGCCGCCGGTATGAACGCTCATCTGGCTAAGCCCTATGATATCCCGGTGATCATGGAAACATTAAAAAACCTCTGGTCTGAGGATATTTAGCAGACCGCATTCCTTTCTTCCCCTCTTATGAATGCCTGCAGATTCAGAAAGACCTCGTCAATACAGCGCTTTCTTGCTTCCACACTCGCCCAGGCCAGATGAGGGGTTATGATCAGCCTGCCGCTGTCCTTTATCTTTCCCAGAGGATTATCCTTTGATATCGGTTCCTTCTCCAGAACATCAAGTCCTGCCCCGGCGATCCTTCCGTTTACCAGGGCTTCATATAAGTCCGCATTATTCACTACCGGTCCCCTGGCAACATTGATAAGGATCGCAGAATCCTTCATCATGGATAATGCATTTTTATCTATGAAATTCCGGCTGAGATCGCTCAAGGGACAGTGAAGGGAAAGAAAATCGCTTTCCCTTAGAAGGGTTTCCTTGTCTACCTGATCATATCCTAAGTCGTGTCTGCTCCCCGTAAAAGAATGTACGATCACCCTACACCCGAAGGCTTCGGCAATTTTTGCCACTCTTGAGCCGATGTTTCCGAAACCCGCTATTCCCCAGGTCTTCTTATCCAGCTCACTAAAGGGAATGTCAAAATTTGAAAACCTTTGCTGTGATGCATACTGACCGGATTTCACGTAATTATCATAGTGAACTATCTTCTGTGAAAGGGTAAGCGCCAGGGTAAAGGTATGCTGTGCAACCATAGCGGTGGAATAATCCCTCACGTTGGCAACTCTTATCCCCCTGCTCCTGCAATATTCAATGTCACAATTGTCATAGCCGGTAGCCAGCTCTCCGATGAATTTCACCCTCGATGCATCCTTCAACGAGAGCCCGTTCATCGGAGCCTTATTTGATATTATCGCATCTGCATCGGAAACACGTTCCGCAACCTCTTCGACAGTCACGGTATTATCATAGGAAATAAACTCCCCCAGCTCCTCAAAGCAGGACACGTCCATATCATCCCCTGCGCTCAGTCTTTCGAGTAAAACTATTTTCATAATACGATATCTCCGTTCTTTTTCTCAAATATCTGCTCAAAACCCTTCTGACCCCGAACAGTTATATTCTATTCTAAAATCCGCCGGTTGCAAATATAAAAATACATCCGGAGTACCTGTTATAATTGGCTTTTTAGATTCCCTGTGTTAGAATGAATCCCGTGACAGACGGATATGAAGATAATTGATATTACCGAGGAGAATAAGCTTCTCATCCTCATCAATCCAAATCTCAGAAAGAGAAAAAAGGTCTGAGGACAGGACATTTTCTGGGAATGTATCATAGTGCTGTCACTGCTTATTGTAGAGATGAAAGCTTCCTCCTTTTGACAGAAGCTCTCAGAGACTCTGTTATAGATCCTTACCCGCGCTCACCTTATAAGGATAAAGGTAGTCCGTCTTAAGGAATTTGCTATACGCATCACCGCAGAATACAAAAGACCAATACTGTATATGATAAGTGCGGTGTGCGTCTGTCTGATATAAATAAAGCAGGAAAATGCCAGCAGGAAATCTACCAGGCCATGGGTAAATTTCATCTTCCAGGGTCCTGAAACCGTCCTTCTCGCCTCCATCGCCCTTAAGATCTCCACTACCCCCGAGAACGCATGGATCACTACCAGATAAAAGAGAATATATATTTTGGGAACATCCGACAAAGATCCGGTGAGCAGTGCAAAGTCAAGCACTATTACCCCCTGGAACAATATCATCTTTCCTCCGACCATATGTCTCGCCATAGTAAAATAAAAAAAGATGTCCTTGATCCCCTTTATCACAAGTCCCAGCGTCAATACGGCGATGACAAATACATATGCCTCATCGCTCGGAGCCACGATAAAAATTAATGCGATCACGATCATTATAAACCCGACGAAAATATTTCTGATCCTTTGAAAAATAGTCACTCCCGTTCTCCCTTAAATAATCTGTCAAAAATGCTTTTCCTGGCTGCTCCCGCAAGCTTATTCCCGGTCTTAAATATCTCGCCGATCACCATTCCCTTTTGAGCTATGGCACCACGGATAAATTTCCCGAGAAAGGTTTCATCCTTCTCCTTCCTTGGAGCATTTGTGTATTCTTCAAAGTACCTGTCAATGACAAAGTCCTCTATCTCCTGTCCGGACAGCTCCTCCCCGAAAGCCTTCCAGTCATCCGAGGCAAGGAGCTGCCTTTTATTGATGATGCCCTGTATTCTCTCCCTCCGGGATTCAATGGCCTCCATGTCATATACATCCTTCTCGAATGAGGGCTTTTCGCCTCTGATATACTTCATGGCATAGATCATCTGGGTAAATGCTTTCATATAATCGGAGGGGTTATCCTTTATTATCTCAGCGTATTCCCCCCAGGCAGGAAGGTATCTGTAGCGCACGAAGCTGTAATCCGGCAGATGCCCGGCTCTTCCGTGTCCCAAGTTCATTATGGAGTTTTCATTGCTCTGGTAAAGGCTGTTTGTATATATGCTGTTATCGAGATCATCCGGTACGGATGTCTTGTGCACGAATTTGATCTGCTTCTCTAAATAATCATCTCCATCCGGAAACAGCTCATAAAACACATAATTCGTATTATTGATGACAAGCGAGGGAGTCCCGGCGAAATAGGCATGAGCCCAGGTATCTGCAAGAACATGCATTGCAATCCCAACCGACTGTACAGGCTTTCCCTTGGCAAGCTCCACGGTCTTTACCACAAGGTCACCGTTTGGGCCGCAAATCAGTCTGTACTTATTCCGGTAGCGTTTTGTGCATTTCTTCCTTTCTGCCATAAGATCCCTTGGCAGGAAATGGAAGGAAGACCATATCCTCGTGATATCCTGCAGGCCCACAGGATCGGTTCTGGCATCCATAAGCTCCAGCTGCAGCTGTGTGGTCGCAGCATTGGACGGTCCCTTGATCTTCGCCAAAAGGGTCCTCGAGCACACATCAACAAATTGTGCGCTGTAAGCTATATCAAGACTTTCCTTATGTGAATAGCCCGCGATACAGGATGCGCAGTATGTTGCATAATAGTGGAAATCCTCCTGCATAGGTCATCTGTCTCCCTTGATCTTTTTTATCCTTATCGAAGAAACGATCACCACAATAAAGATATAGATGGTAGTTATATCAACCAGTATTGATGCCATAGTTGTATCAATACTCTCAATATTCTTAAACGCCTCTTTGTATGTGAACAGCGCCAGAACGGATAGGACAGCTATTATTATCGCAGCAACAAAGTATCCTTCTTTATGCTCCCTCCCTTTAGCAGCCCTCATTGCATTTAATCCGATATACAGATGTACCTTCATGATAACAAAGGATATTACGACTATCACAGCGACTGCTAAAGCAATACTCATCATCGCCGATTCCGGATCTTCATTGTCAATATTCAGGTATTCTCTGGTATTCATAAAGAGCTCGATAAGGACTCTTACTACACTCCACGCGCCCATAATGATCACGCCTGTACCGCTCACATTGAGATCATCTTCGTATCTTCTGAGCTCAGCATTTTCAGTATTCATTGCCTGCGCCTTTCCTCCTCTATAGACAATAAGCTATCCGGTCACGCTATTGTTATTATACCTGTCGGACTGATATTATGCCACCCTTTGTGCCGTTTATCCTTGCCGGTCTCCGGGAAAATATGACAGGATCCGTGAAATAAACTATAATATAAAAATGAGGGGTTATTTATGCTGCCATCATTAGGAGACCTTTATGAAACGGAAGCTTGAAAAGCTGTTTTTCTTTATACTTTGTTTTGCAATGGCTGTTACACTGTCAGGGTGCAAGGGCAAAAATGATCCGTCCGCAAAGACGGTTGGGATCGTTATGCCATCAAAATCCATAGAACGGTGGGGACGTGATGGGGAATATCTCAGATCACTCTTTACGGAAGAAGGATATAATGTCGAGCTCAGATTTTCAGATGATGTTCTGAGACAGATAAATGACATACAGGTTCTTATAGCTGATGATGTTGATATCCTGATCGTTGTTCCGATTGACGGAGGAACTTTGTCGAGAACACTTGAAGATGCAACGATAAAAAATATCCCCGTGATTTCATATGATATGCTTGTCCTTAATACTGATGCGATAGACTGCTATGTGTCATTTGATAATTACAGGGTCGGTGCGCTTCAGGGACAATATATCGTTGATGCACTGTCACCTGATGAAACAGAGGATACTTTTAATATCGAGCTGGTTACCGGAGACCCTGCCGATAATAATGCAAGGTTCTTCTTCGGCGGAGCCATAGATGTCCTGCAGCCCTATATTGATTCGGGAAAGTTTATTGTTCCGTCGGGCAAGACCACCTTTGACCAGACTGCAACTCCCGGATGGTCAATGGATCTGGCATTCAAGAACATGCAGAATACGCTTGCCTCATATTATTCTGACGGAAAACGGCTTGATGCCGTGATGTGCTCGAATGACGGTTTGGGACTTGGAGTTCTTAATGCGGTTCAGTCTGATTATCTTGGAGGAAACATCCCGGTCATAACAGGACAGGACGGAGACAACGCAGCACTTCAGAGCATACGTGACGGAAAAATGTCTATGACCGTATATAAGGATGTCCGGAATGAAGCGGATGTAACCGTATCGGTCGCAACAGCGATACTTGAAGGAAAGGCACTGGACGAATCTCTTATAGGGGAGTTACCGGCCGAGTGCGTTTTTGATACAGAATCCTATGACAACGGTATCAAGAAGGTTCCGTCGTTCCTTCTTGTCCCTGAGGTTATAGATTCGGATAATGTAGACGTATTATTGAAAAACAGATAGAGCATTACTTCACCGCAGCGGAGGAACAATTGGCTGATCATATTCTTGAAATGAAAAACATAAGCAAAAGCTTCGGCAGAAACAGGGCGCTTGACAACGTGAACCTGAATGTCACACGCGGGGAGATCCATGCGCTTATCGGTGAAAACGGAGCAGGAAAATCCACGCTGATGAATATTTTGAGCGGCATCTATCCCTATGGAAGCTACAGCGGTGAGATAAAATATGATGGAAAACTCTGCCGTTTCAGAAAACCTGCGGACAGTATAGAAAACGGCATTGTTATCGTTCATCAGGAGCTGGCACTGGTCCCCGGAATGTCCATAGGAGAGAATATGTTCCTCTGTAATGAGAGACGGGACCGCTTCGGGGTCGACTGGGGAAGAACCTTCAAGGAGGCTGAGGAATACTTAAAGATGGTTGGGCTTAATGAGGATCCCCGCACTCCCGTAAAGGATCTGGGTACCGGAAAGCAGCAGCTTGTTGAGATAGCAAAAGCCCTGTCTAAGAAGGCCAGGCTTCTTATCCTTGACGAACCCACCTCCTCCTTAAATGACGAGGATTCCGAAATGCTTCTTGATCTCCTCATAGATATGAAGAAGACAGGGCTGACCTCAATAATAATATCCCACAAATTAAGTGAACTATCCTACTGCGCAGATAATATGACGATCCTGCGTGACGGATCAACGGTGGAAACTCTTTCAAATGAAGGTCATGACATTGATGAAGACCGCATAATCAGCGGAATGATCGGATACCCTATGGAAGAGCGTTTCCCGGAAAGGGAGCATAATATCAGCGATGAGGTCGTTTTCAAAGTTGAGAACTGGTCCGTAAATGATCCTGTTTATACTGATAAGAAAATAGTCAAGAATGTTTCGCTTTATGCGAAAAAGGGTGAGATAATAGGACTTTTCGGACTGCAGGGAGCGGGACGGACAGAGCTTGCCCTGTCTCTTTTCGGAAAATACTATGGCTCCAATATCAGCGGGAGTATGTATATAAACGGCAGGAGATCTGACCCTAAGGATACGAAGAGCGCGCTTAAAGACGGTCTTGCCTATGTCACCGAGGACAGAAAGGCAAACGGGCTGGTACTCACACAGAGCATAGCAGGAAACACCACAATGGCAGCACTGGAGAAGATCACCCGTCACGGGATAGTGGATAATGATATGGAAAAGGCCGTGACCAGGGAATATATGGACAGGCTTCATACAAAAGCACTCTCAGAATCCGAAAGAGTGGAACACCTGTCCGGAGGAAACCAGCAGAAGGTAATGCTGGCAAAATGGATGTTCACGGATGCTGATATCCTGATAATAGATGAACCCACAAGGGGGATCGATGTGGGAGCCAAGCACGAGATATATGAAATACTCGGTATGCTCGCACAGTCAGGTAAAACTATCGTGATGATCTCATCCGAAATGTCTGAACTGCTGGGAATATGCGACAGGCTATATGTTATGAATGAGGGATATATCATTGAGGAGATGTCTGTAAAGGATGCCACACGAAAAAAGATCATGGAGGCTATCCTTAAGCATGATACCCGCATTTCAAGAGAATCATAAAAGGAGTATAGGGGAATGGAAATAAAAACTGTAATCAAGAAGAACTCACTGCTTATTTCGCTGATAATCTTATTCTGCTTTTTTTCGCTGATCACAGGAGGAAGGATGCTTGCTCCGCAAAACATATCAAATCTGATTCTGCAGAATTCCTATGTGCTGATCATGGCCTGCGGCATGCTTTTATGTATTCTTACCGGAGGAAACGTGGATCTTTCGGTGGGAGCCGTTGTCTGCCTGGTAGCAGCTGCTGCGGCAAAGCTTTTGGAGAAAGGTGCCAGCAGCTTTGCGGTAATACCTCTGTGTCTCCTTCTATCACTGATCATCGGGGCATGGCAGGGATTCTGGATAGGCTATATCGGTATACCGTCTTTTATCTGCACCCTTGCCGGAATGTTCATGTTCAGGGGTTTCGGACGTGAGATCATAGAATCACAGACGGTATTGATAAACAACCGGGAATTTTTTGATATTTTCACAGCCTACATTTCTGTTCCGGGAATCGATTCAGGTGATGTGAAGTGGTCTGCATTTATCACAGGAGTCATATTGTCATTCCTTGTGGCTGCCTGTATATTGTACTACCGCTTAATGAAGATCAGGAAGGGGTATGAACAGCCCAATTCTCTGAAGGCCGGTATTGCAAAGGTGATCGCAGTGGATGCCATCATCCTTGCTTATTCCTGGAAGATCGCACATTTCAGGGGAATATCCGTCATGCTTCTCTGGGTTGTGGTTGTCGTGGGATTCTACTACTATCTGACAACCAAGTCATTAACAGGACGGCATTTCTATGCGGTCGGGGGAAACGCCAGAACGGCAGAGCTTTCGGGAATAAATACCAAAAAAATATATTTCCTGGCATATACATCAATGGCATTTTTAGCGGGGCTTTCCTCCCTGACGGTTGCAGCGCGCGTCGGCTCCGTGAACGGAGACCTCGGGAATTCCTTTGAAATGGATGCCATAGGAGCCTGCTTTATAGGAGGAGCCTCTGCCTACGGCGGCAGCGGAAGCATTTTCGGGGCTGTGGCAGGCGCTCTCCTGCTCGGCATCATAAATCAGGGAATGTCAATAATCGGTATCGGAAATAACTGGCAGTTTGTGATCAAGGGCGTAATACTTATGTTCGCTGTAATTATAGAGTCAGTGGGAAGTCAGTGGGGACGGTTCCAATGCCGTTGAGTTAAGCATTTTGTCATCCTGAGCGCCAGCGAAGGATCTTTTCTTCCGTAGAGAAAGATTCTTCGGGCTTCGCCCTCAGAATGACATTGTGTAGTCTCAGAATGACAC
>Ga0256407_10001852_pt1 | contig 42477 bp, 39 predicted proteins | sample RumenRJG_04DNA_FD_193489 | JGI IMG/M metagenome (GOLD analysis project Ga0256407, IMG submission 193489) | Bovine rumen microbial communities from Lethbridge, Alberta, Canada - RJG_04 | ecosystem: Host-associated > Mammals > Digestive system > Stomach > Rumen | place: Canada: Alberta... | reverse complement strand
ATACAACAGAAGATTTGATTGTTCAATGTTAACGGGACATTGCAAAGATTGTATATATGCTTCTGTTTGTAAAGGCGGCTGCATAAGAGCGGCTTCGGTAAACGGCGGAAGATGTAATCCGTATTGTCTTTATAAATTGGAAAGAGACGGCTTCTCAAATGAAGAACAGGCAAGAACTGATTTTTCAAGAGAAGAAATTTTCAATATTTATAACCCGATAAGACCTTTGCCTGAAGAGTATTTAAATTCGGCAGAATAAATAATTATAATAAAACAGCATAAAAAATAATGCACTTTCGGTGCATTATTTTTTTATTGATTCGATACTATTTGCAACAAGAACAATTATGATTACATTGGTTTTCGGGTTTTTCCGATGAGCAGAAGTTATCTCTGTCAATGTAATATTCGCCTTCAAGCGGGAAAATTGTCATCCAAAGATTTTCTCTCCAATCTTTATCGAGAATTTCTTTTACTTCTGAAGAATATTTATCAATTTCGGATTTGATTTCGTCTTTGATTAAGTAATCGGCAGCACCTTCGTGAGTTTCGTAGGGCTTAAATTCTTCATAGTATTTTCTCAGAACATCAGGTCTGTCAACAATCATGCAAGGACGAAGCATATTTCCGTCCTCGTAAGGAATGCCGTTTCTGATAGCACTCATAAAAGGTGATGCAAGAGCTTCCGTTAAAGTACAATCTTTTAAATTATGAGTTGCAAGGTGAACAAACGTGCAGGGTTCAACGTCACCTCTCGGGTTTACGTGAATATATTGTCTTCCGCCTGCGATACAACCCATCATTTCGGGGCCGTCACCCCAAAAATCAACTGTCATCATAGGAAGAGTATTTCTTGCATTATAAACCGCTTTTAAAATCTGGCGTCTTTGATTTGCGTTAGGTGTCAAACTTACGTCAGGACTGTCACCTACGGGAACGTAGTGGAAAAACCAAGTCCACAGGCAGCCTTTATCACTCAACATTTTTATAAAATCATCGGAAGTTACTTCATCACAGTTTTTGCTTGTTGCTGTGATTGATGCACCGAAAAATACGCCTGCTTTTTTGAGCATATCCATTTTTTGCATAACCATATCGAAACAGCCTTCGCCTCTAACGGCATCAGTATTTTCTTTTAAACCGCCGAGAGAGAACATCGGTTGAACGTTTCCGAGTTTTTGGAGTTTTTCGACTGTTTTTTCGGTAATTAAAGAGCCGTTTGTGAAGGTTATAAACGTACAATCGTTAAATTCTTCGCAAAGTTCCAAAAATTCTTTTCTTGCAAAAGGTTCGCCGCCGACAATCGGGAATATGTGGATACCCATAACGTCACGGGCTTCTGTGAAGATTTCTCGCCATTTTTCTTTTGATAAATCTTCGGTTACGTCGTATTCGTGAGCCCAGCAACCTTTACAGTTAAAATTACATCTCTTTGTAATACTTGCAAGAAGAACGGTTGGCGGGAAAAATCCGTTTTTTTCGTTAAATTCGGAGCGTTTCCTTAAATTGTCTCCATAATAACCGTTTACAAAGAAATTTTTTATCCATTTATTTCTGCAATTCGGGTGAAGTTCCGTCAAAATTCTTTTCCACCAGAAAAGATGCGGATGTTCGGACTGAAAAAGCCATTGCATTCTTTTTGCGTGGTTTATTCCGCCTTTTGAACCCGATATTTTTTCAAAAATTTTTGCAAGGTTTACAAGTTTTTCTTTGCTGAAATTGTGTCCTAGGTAATTTATTGTTTTATCAATTATAAAATTGTTGAAATTTAATTTAATTCTGTCAAAAGCACCCATTGAATTTGATTGCCATACTGTTGACTGCTTTTCCACTCTGCTTTTCATATTGTATTAATCCTTTTTTTCTTAATGATATCACAAATAAATTTTGCAATTATTGTAATCTGATATTGTTCTTATCAAAACACAGGTAAAATTTTCATGATAATATTGAAAATGTCAGAACAGGAGTAATTGATGAGACAGGCAGTTATATTAGCAGGCGGTTTTGGTACAAGATTATCACATGTTGTGTCTGATGTTCCAAAACCTATGGCACCGATTAAAAATAAGCCTTTTCTTGACTACATAATTAAAACATTAAAAAAACAAGGCTTTGACAGTTTTATTTTTTTAACGGGTTATAAGTCTGAGTGTATTGAAAACTATTTTAAAAATTTAGATAATGCTGTTTTTGTAAAAGAAGAAACCGCATTAGGAACAGGTGGTGCGATACTCAATGCATACAAATATTTAAATGACGATTTCTTTGTTATTAACGGGGACACATTTTTCGATATTGATTATTCAATACTTGAAGAATTCGGTAAAAACAAATCTTTGACGGTTGCTCTCAGATATACAAATAACATTGAAAGATACGGTTTTGCTGATATTGACGATAATTATTTGATTAAGTATTTTATTGAAAAGGGTAAATTGCCCGAAGGTAAGATTGACGGTTATATAAATGGCGGAATTTATTATATTCATAAATCAACATTAAAACCGTATTTTGATAAGTTTAACGGTGAATTTATTTCTTTGGAAACGGGTATATTTCCGCAATTGGCAGATGAAAAAAAGACTTTCGGTTTACCTCTCGGTGGTTGCTTTATTGATATAGGAATACCTGAAGATTATTACAAAGCACAAGATTTAATTCCCGATTGGCTCGAAAAAGAATTAAAACCCGCAATGTTTATTGATAAAGACGGAACTTTAATTGAAAATACCGAATACCCTCACGGAAAAGATTTCAAAATAATCGAAAGTACCATTGATTATGTGAAAAAGTATTTTTCTCTCGGCTATCATATAGTTATGATTACAAATCAGGCAGGTATAGGCAAAGGTAAGTTTACTTTTGAACAAATGCAAGAGGGCTTTGATGAAATAAAAGAATTTTATAAATCAAAAAATTTAATATTTGATGATATAGAATATTGTCCTTATCACAAAGATTCTGTTATCAAAGAATACGCTTACGACACGCTATTAAGAAAGCCTAATCCGGGAATGTTTTTAAAAGCGTGTGAAAAATTGAAAATTGATTTAAAAAAATCAGTTATGATAGGTGATAATAAAGATATTGATAATATTAAATTACCGTATTTAAATTGTAAAATAATATATTAGAGGACTAATAATGGATATAAAAAAATATATACAAGATTCGATTGATACTAAAATAAAGATATTGAATGATAAAGGCATTTTATCAACAATAAATAAAATAGCAGACGTAATAGTTGAAGCATACAAAAATGATAAAAAAGTTTTAACTGCAGGGAACGGCGGTTCTGCCGGAGACGCTCAGCATATAGCAGGAGAACTTGTTTCTAAGTTCTTTTTCGACAGAAAGCCTCTTGCTGCATTATCACTTTCAACCAATACTTCAATTTTGACTGCTGTAAGTAATGATTACGGTTATGAGCAATCTTTTGCAAGACAAATTCAGGCAAATGCGAAAGAAGGAGATGTATTTATAGGTATATCGACTTCAGGTAACTCCAAAAATATTGTTTTAGCACTTCAAAAAGCAAAAGAAAAAGGAGTTATTACTGTAGGATTAACAGGTTTAAATGATTGTGAAATGGATAAATATTGCGATTATGTTATTCATGTTCCATCTTCATCAACTCCTACAATCCAAGAATCTCATATTATGATTAGTCATATTATTTGTGCTTTAATAGAAGAAAAAATATTTAAACAATAAGGAGAAGAATAAAATGCCAAAGAAAATTTTAATTACAGGAATCACAGGTATGGTTGGTTCACACCTTGCCGATTATGTAATGAAAAATACAGATTGGGAAATATACGGAATGTGTCGTTGGAGAAGCCCGTTGGACAATCTTCAACACCTAATTGATAATATAAATGATAAAAAACGATTACATCTTGTATATGCAGATTTGCATGATGCAATAGCAATAGAAAATGTTGTTAAAGAAGTACAACCTGATTATGTTTCTCATTTGGCAGCACAAAGTTATCCTAAAACAAGTTTTACAGCGCCTCTAGATACTTTTGATACAAATATTCAAGGTACGGCAAGACTTCTTGAAGCATTAAAAAATCATTGTCCAAACGCAATTATTCATGTTTGTGCATCTAGTGAAGTATTCGGCAGAGTAAAAAAAGAAAAACTTGCCGAAATGGGCGGTACAATCAATGAAGAATGTACTTTTCACCCCGCAAGTCCTTATGCAATATCAAAAGTCGGTACTGATTTAATTGGAAGATACTATGCAGAAGCATACAATATGACCGTTATGACGACAAGAATGTTTACTCATACAGGTCCTCGAAGAGGTGATGTTTTTGCTGAAAGCACATTTGCAAAACAAATCGCTATGATTGAACACGGATTAATTCCCCCTGTAATTAAGGTGGGCAATCTTGATTCATTAAGAACATTTGCAGATGTAAGAGATGCTGTAAGAGCTTATTTTATGCTTTTGACGGTAAATCCAATCGGCGGGGAATATTACAATATCGGTGGTCAATATACTTGTAAAGTAGGAGATATGCTTAACTTCTTAATCTCTCTTTCTTCCAAGAAAGATGAAATAAAAGTAGAAGTGGATCCCGAAAGATTAAGACCTATTGATGCAGATTTACAAGTTCCTAATACTTCAAAATTTACGAAACATACGGGCTGGGTTCCTGAAATATCTTTCGAAACAACTATGACAGACTTGCTTAATTATTGGCGAGAAAGAATTTCTAAAGGTGAAAAGTTCTTGCAAAGATAAGGAGAAAAAATGTATATCGTCGTCGGAGGAAGCGGTTTTTTAGGACATTATACAGTAAAAAATGTTCTTGAAAAAACTCAGGAAAAGGTCGTTGCGACATATTTTCCAGAAAAGCCGTCTTTAGAAGCGAAAAGATTGACCTGGGTAGAGTGTAATGTCAAGGAACAAAAAGATATAGATTTTCTCAATGAACAATATGCGTCGGAAAATCCGAAAATTATATATCTTGCGGCATACCCGAGTCCCGATTTTTGCGAAAACAATCCTGTTGAAGCATGGAATCTGAATGTTACGGCTTTGGCAAATTTTGTTAACCAAATAAAAACCCCAAAGTGTTTATATTTTGCATCTACCGATGTTGTGTACGGAGAAGGCAAATTCGGAGAAAAATATACCGAAGAGACACCCTATAACCCGACAAACAATTACGGCAGACACAAAATGTTGGGAGAACAACTTGTTCTTGCAAAGGGTTTTAATGTTTTCCGCCTGCCGTTAATGACAAATAAAAGTTTGATTGACGGGAAAAAACACTTTTTTGATATTATCTGTGAAACTCTGTCTTCTGGACAGGAGATGGATATGTTTACCGATTTTTACCGCTCCACATTAAGTTTTAATCAATGTGCGGGTTTTGTCGTGTCGCTGGCGGAAAAATATTGCGGAGAACACGATAAAATAGTCAATATTGCAAGCGATGAGCCGATAAATAAATATGAAATGGCTTTGAAGATAGCAGACAAATACGGTTACGATAAAAATTTAATTAAGCCCGTAACAATGGCTGAAAGTGGTATATTATCGGCAAAAAGGTCTCCATATACTGCAATGGATAACTCAAAATTAAAAAAATTGCTTGATATAGAAAAAATAGAATTGGAATTTTAAAGGGTAAAAGATGTTAATAAGAGCAAAAGCACCGTTAAGAATAGGTTTTGCAGGCGGGGGAACAGATGTTTCTCCATATTGCGATTTGTATGGCGGAACAATCCTAAATGCGTGCATAAGTATGTATGCTTATGCAACAATAGAACCTCGTGACGACGGTAAAATAGAACTTGAATGTCCCGACAGAAATAAACATAAAATTTACAATTCAGCAGAAATGTTAGAAATTGATGGTGATTTTGACTTATTAAAAGGCGTATATAACAGAATCGTGAAAGATTATATTAAAAAACCGCTAAGTTTTAAACTTACTACTTATGTTGATGCTCCTGCAGGAAGCGGTTTAGGTTCTTCTTCCACCCTTGTGGTTGCAATAGTGAAAGCCTTTCAGGAATGGCTGAATTTACCTCTTGGAGAATATGATTTGGCTCAACTTGCATATTCTGTCGAAAGAGAAGATTTAAATATGGCAGGCGGAAAACAAGACCAATATGCGGCAGCATTCGGTGGTTTTAATTTCATGGAATTTAAAGGAGATAAAGTCCTTGTTAATCCTTTGAGAATAAAACAAGAATATTTAAATGAGTTAGAATATAATGTATTGCTTTATTATACGGGAACAAGCCGTTTATCCGCAGAAATTATAAAACATCAGGCGGAAAACGCAAGGAAGAAAGATGAAAAAGCTATTGAAGCAATGCATTTACTGAAAAAATATTCTTTTGAGATGAAAGAAGCATTGCTTACGGGACAAATTGATAAAATGGGAGATTTACTCCGATTGGGTTGGGAAAATAAAAAGAAAACATCTTCCGTAATTTCCAATCCTGTCATTGATAATATATATGAAATAGCCATAAAAGCGGGTGCAACAGGTGGAAAAATATCGGGTGCTGGTGGCGGCGGTTTCTTTATGTTCTATTGTCCGAATACATCAAGATATAAAGTAATAGAAGAATTATCTAAGCTCGGTGGTGAGTTTAGAAGATTTAGATTTACTAATCTTGGCGCTGAAAGCTGGATTATAAAATAATTAAACAATCCTACAAGATTTTATTTGAAATTTTGGATGAAGATTATAAAAAACAAGAATAGCTAAGAAAAATTTATATTAAATATTGTGTTTTAGTAATAAAGTTCAATTTTATTTTTTCTGAAACTTTTTTCAATTCTTCTGACATAATTTCGTTCCGTTCATCAAATTCGTTTTCCCTTGCATTATTAATTAAATCGTTTGATACGTAATTTTCTGTAGGAATATTACTAAAACCATCAAGACCTGCAATGCTAACTTCTTTTATACCTATACTTTTTAATAATTTTAAACACATCAATGCAGCATTGTCATACATTTTAGAATTGTTTAAATATGATGAGTAATTTAAAACATTAGCTTTCTCAGGTATATTTTCAATATTTGATGTTACGAGCAAAGGTTTATCATAATCATCAAGAGAAGAAAAGCGTTTCATATTGGAAACAAAGGCAACATTGACATCATAATCTTTCGGAATAAAATTTAATGAAATTATAAAAGGTTTAACTTTTTTTATAAAATCATTAATCTTACCAGCTTCTTTTGATAGAGATTTTCCCGGTGCTATAATTAAGAGTTCTCTGTTGTTTAACAGCCTTCGCAATTTTTTTACAACCAACGAGTCATCAATGTTTTTTGAGAAGTTATCAAGATAAATTTGTTTAATCAAATTAACATCGTATCCTGCTTTTTTATTATCCGGAATTGCGTGTAAGAGTTCATTAATTATTTCAACAGGAACAGTTTGTTTATCAACCAGATATTTTGCATAATTTGGGTGACAATGATTGGTAGCTGCTAAATAATATGGAACTGAATATCCCCATGGAGTTTTTGCAAAAATTGGGTTAATTTGTTCATCAATTATTTTCAATATTTGTACAATATCATAATGTCCGTCGTAGTTATCATTTATGTATTGTGTAATAAGTTCACTACAAAGATTCCCTGCACCTCTACCCATACCAAAAACCGTTGAATCAATAATTAATTCTCTATTTCTGCAAACCTTCATAAGACACTGAGCGTTTGAAAATGATAATTGCAAATTGTTATGAGAATGGAAGCAGAGAGCAATGTCTTCAGATAGGTTGTTATCAATGATATAATACAATCTCAAAAGGTCTTTTTCTTTCATTACGCCCATTGAGTCAACGATTGAAACACCATAAGGATGTATGGTCTGAATTTCTTTTAACATAGATAAAAGTTCTTCGTCTGTGTATTGATCTGTAAAAGTTGGATTAATAAAAAGTTTATATCCTTTTTGCTTTATCTGTTTACAGTATTTTATAGCATCTTCTCTCTGAGTTTTTTTAAAGATAACTCTTATACCTTCAATCGGAGAGTTTTTAACATAAGGAACAAGTTCTATGGGAAATTTGCCGTAAGTAATCATTCCAAATAACCGCTTTTTATCATATTCTTTCGGTAAAAAAGTTTTTATTTTGTCAAAAGAATCAAACAAGGTTTGTTTTTCGGTTGATTTTTCCACAGATAAAAAACCAACTTCTATAAAGTCCATACCCGCCTTTTGCAAAAGACTTATAATTATCTTTGACTTTGCTTGTCCAAAAAACCATTCATTAATATACCCCCCATCACGAAGAGTACAATCCAAAACTTTTATATTAGACATTTACGCCCATCCTATATTTTTTGTACATAAATTCAGCAAATTCAAAATCGACTTCCCAATCTACATCAATTGCTTCAATATCTGATATTTTATACAAATAAGGTTTTGTCGATATTACATTTCTGTTTTCAATTAAAGCATCTTTTGAAAGAATATTAACTGCAAAATTTAGTCCGAGAATATCCGGTAAATCCTGACTTCTCGGCATCTTTTCAACTTTGTAATTAATTGGCTGTCCGTCAAGCCACATAAATTCTTTAATTTGGTGTGCAGAGTTCACTGATTTATACTCTTTTTCATGTTCAAAAAAGAAATCAATCATTTCATCAATTGTTTTTACCCCTAATAAAGGGTTTGTACACGTACAATGCATAATATAGTCGGCATCGCAATTTTCAGCCTGATTTACATATACATCATTTATTGAAACAGAATTTGAAGCGTAATAATCATCACGTTTAACTGTTTCTACTCCACATTTTCTTGCAATCTCAAGAATTTCTTCATCATTAGAGTTTACAATAATTCCGTCAAGTCTCTTAACTTGCTTTAGTTGCTCTATTTTTATCGTTAACAAATTACTATCAGCAAAAGGTCTTATATTTTTATTTTTTACTCTCATTGATCCTGAACGAGCCGGAATAATTGCTTTTAACATAGTTTCTCCTTATTTTATTTCCAATTCGCTTAAATTATTTATTGCGTATGTATATCCTTCCAATTTTTCTCTTGGAATTTGTCCGGTTGCAACCAAAACACACCTACAGCCTGAATTTTTTGCCATATCGAAATCCATTTTTGTATCACCGATGCATATTGTTTCTTCCGGGTTTAAATTTTCTTGCTCCATAAGTACTGTCGCCGGTTTACCGGTTTTTTTAGGATAAGGAACTTCATTCTTACCCCAAACTTTTGTAAAATACTTGTCGATATTAAGATATTTTACAATACTTTTTGCATTTTCACCGGTATCCGATGTTATAATATATTGATTTATATTCATGTTATGAAATTTTTCCAGAGCAGCTTTTACATATGGAATTAACTTAACATAATCATATACGTTTGATTTAAATTCAGAATGGACCTCATCAAAGATTTTTTCATTGAGTTCTTTTGATGATTTTATACCTTCGGAAATTAAATAATCATTTAATTTATCCAGTATTTCCTGACGGGACAAAACTCCAACCGGACCTTCCTGAACAAGTTTCTGGGCAACCATATCAAGCCCGAGTATTTTACAAATTTTTTCATAAAAAACTTGCTCAAGTTGATATTCTTTAATAAGGGCGTTTGCTCGACGTTTAATTATCTCACCCCAATATAAATGTACATCGGTAAGTGTTCCATCTTTATCCCATATGATATTCTTAACATTTTCAAGACTTAACATGCTTTATTTACCAATCCTTTTGCTATTTCAAGAGCTTTATTGAAGATTTCGTTATTATTGAGAAAATCTTCTTTTTCTATGTATTCTTTAACAATTTTTCTGGCATAAGAACCAACGGCAAAACCACACACGTCAAGACCACATTGTCTTGCAAGTTCCATGGTTTTTGAATTAGTTCCGCCTGACATTATTACATACGGCGTAATATTTGCTTTTAAAACAATATCCGCAGTTGCAACCGTTTGCAGAGTTGTTCTATAATCATCCGAGCCGCCGGACATTGGAGCGCCATCAGCTTGTACCATAAATATATTACTGCAGACATTTTTCATTGAATTTAATCTGCTTGCCAATCTCTCATTACCCAATTTGGAACGATCCAAGCAAACACTTAAAACACCGTCAAAAATGTCTGTTATTTCTTTCCAACCCTGCATTACTTCTTCTTCATTATCGGTTATTGTATGGTATTCAATACAGTCTATATCTTCTTTTATTAAAGGCGGTAATATTTCGGAAAAAGATATTTCTTTTGAGTATCTTTCTATTGCTTGAACCGGGCAAACTTCCATACATTTGCCGCACCCTATACACCTTTCTTCGCTAATGATATATGAATCAGAGGCTTTATTAATTGCTTTTTGTATGCAGACATCTTCACAGTTTCCGCATGATAAACATTTTGTTGTATCTATTTTACACTTTGATAAGTGCGGATCATTTTTTGTTCCGACTGATACGCATATAAAACACTCTTCTTTTTTAGCTATTTTTATGCCCTCTTTTGCAGCTCTAATTGCTTCAACCGAGGCATTTAAATCAAAAAAGCGGCAACCTGCAGCAGCATATAGAGCACACAACCTTGTTATTTCATCAAGGTTTTTATTTCCTGCTCCGCAAATTAGTTTAAAGCATTTTTTGTTTTCCAAATAAACTTGCAAATTTTTCATTATGACTCCTATTTCGTTTTAGACAGTATGAAAAATAAAACATTTATCGTTGAATTAAATTAAGTAAATTTTAATACAAACAAAAAAAATTATATTATTGCATAAATTTTAATTTATGAAAATAATATAAAATATTTTTTGGAGTATATGCATTTAATGACTGTAACAAAACCTCTTGGCAAGAACATATATCTGGGTTACGCTTGTCTAACTGTTTGTCATAGTATTATTCCATGTAAATATCTTTAAACAACCCCTTTAAACCTACGGGATTTACAGATATTATTTCGGTTTCGGGATAATAAATTTCAGCAAATTTTTTGCAGTTTATCCATGCTTTTAATACATCATTAGAAGTTTTTGCATTTTTATTATTTTCGTTAAAATAAACGTTTGAGCAATCGCAACCCACAAGATAAATTCTTTTTGGGTTTGTATAAAGAGCAAACTGAATTGCGGAGCCTGCTACGGAAGCTGCCGTTGCGAAAGGAGCAAAAGCAATATCTGTCGGAAAATTGGATTCAAAAGATTTCCATTGGTTAAAAATGCAATATCTTTTCGCTCCAAGACGCAATGCGACTGACTCGGGAATTGTTGCTTTGCCGTCATAGGTATAATCACGTATAATTCCAAAGAATTTATCCGTGTCTTTAAACCGTTCCTGTCCTAATTCATTGATATAATCTTTTACTGCAATGTAATCCTGCATAAATAAATAATCAAAATGGATATCTTCTCTGAACAGTGCACGGTTTAAACCTAAGTGTAAGGCATCAGGTATCGGTTTATACTTATTGAGCGTAGGTCCAGGCGCTACTATAACCAAATCTTTACCCGCATTACAGTTTTTGTACGATTTAAAGGTTTCTTCCTGAATTTTTTGTGCGGCAAGAAAATCAACCATATCCAGCCTTAAAGTATTTACAAAATCTTTTCGGAAGATTTTCATAAAAAATCTTGGTTCCATTTGCCTTGCATCAGGAACTTGTCTGTAACAAAAATGTTTCAATTTGTCTAATATATTTGTCATATGAGCATTATAACATGAAATCACAAAGTTTATCGTATAATTATTTAAGAAGGTAGTATTTTTGAGGATATAATATGCTTTTTAAAAAAATTATTGATTTGCTTTTAAGAAAAATTGATGTCTATAAATTTAAACAAAATTGGAGAAAAAATAATACTCACAATCTTACACTTGCAGGAAACATCTTCCCAATAGAATCTGTCAAGGTTGGGAATAAATCGTATGGAATATTAAATATAAGACACTTTGGACAAAAAGGTGAATATTTGGAAATAGGTAATTACGTTTCAATATCAGAAAATACATTTTTCATTCTTGGCGGAGAGCATGGTTACAAAACTTTTTCTACATATCCATATAAAAAGTTGTGTTTAACAAATGAAGATGAAGCAATAACAAAAGGTCCGATAATTATAGGAGATGATGTTTGGATTGGATTCGGTTGTTTGTTGCTATCAGGTATAAAAATAGGTCAAGGAGCAATTGTTGCTGCAGGAAGTGTTGTAACAAAAGACGTGGAGCCGTACTCTATCGTTGGCGGAACTCCTGCGAAATTTATAAAATATAGATTTGAAAAAGAAATAAGAGATAAATTGTTAAAGATAGATTTTTCCAAAATTGACGATGATTTTATACAGAGGAACAAAGAACATCTGTATGACGAAATTACTGCCGATAATATTGATGAACTTTTGGCAAAATGTTCGCTCAAATAATCAGTTGTTATTCAGAAGATTTTTATAACAGTAAAAATGATATCTTATAAGTGAATACGTTGAGGAAATTCCGAAAGAGCATATAAGTCCGTACATACCAAACCTGTATAAGAGCAGGATTGCGACAACGGCAACCGATAGAATCTCTATCTGAATTTTCATCTTTTGTTTTTGCTGTCCTTTTGCAGAAACCGCACAACCGTATATTCCCGCTATGTTTGTCAGATTGATGACCGATAATATGATTAGTATGGGATATGCATTCAGATAATATTCTTTTGAATAAATAATATGAAGTAATATTTTCCCTCCAAATATAAAGAATACAATTAAACCGCCAAAAACAAATAAAAGGATTTTTTGAGCATCAATAATTGATTTTTTAAGTTCCTTGCAGCCCTGTATAACCATCTTTGGCATTATTTGCTGAATTTGGGCAATGGCAAATAATTGTATGATTGAAACTATGTTAAAGGCTGCAAAAAATAATGCTGCCTGTTCTTTTGGCATAAAAACAGATATACAAACCGAATACAGTTGTGACTGAGTAATCAGGATAACTGATACAAATGCAAAATACTTAAATTTATCATCAATAAATTTATATATTTTCTTTAAATTGAACAGAGCCAAAAAATAGTTAATTCTTATTCCGACAGAACATTGGATAAAGTTCACAACCCCTAAAATAACAATTAATGCTAAAAAAATAACCAAAGATAGTTTGAAAATATATAAACAGGTAGTAATTGCCATTATGCCGATACTGTATACGATATTAATAACTGCAATTTTGTTAAATTGTTTTGCAACCTGAAAGTACGGAAGAATTAATGCAAAAAACACGCCGTCAAAAAGTGTTTTCAGTAATATCAACTGAAAAACCAAAAGACTTTCCATATGAAAAAATGAGGAAATAATAATGTAGAATAATGTTATTATTATTGCGAAAGTTATAAAATAGGACTGTTTTAACCTCACTTCTTTAAGATTGTTACCTGAGCTTACTAAAATATATTCATTAAACCCCAAATTTGCAATAACAAGCAAATAATTTGCAATATTTGAGTAACTTGAATATACTCCATAATCGTAAACTTTTAAATATCTTGCAAGTATAAAAACTACAGCCGTTCCGGCAACTTTTCTTGTATATAGGGATATTGTGTATAATTGACTTTTAATAATATTTATAATTCTATCAAACAGCTTTTTCATATGATAAATCTATCATAAATACTGATTTTTTTCATATTTATATGTTATAATCAATAGATACAGATATTAAATCAGATAGGTAAAATTAAAAATATTTTTTATTTAAAAAGTTTTAAAATAAATTGAAAGGTTTTTTTATGATTATCTTTTTGTATTGTTTATAATTATAATAATTGACTTGTTAATATGTAAAATATATTGCAATATTAAGCAAAAACGTACAATCAAACAGGAAAAAACAGATTTACCATGTACTGGTGAAATTTGTAAAAAACATAATATTCTGAAAATAATATATCGCTTATTACAGTTGGAAAGTTTGTTGCGATTAAATTTGTTTTTTGTTTCTTATATTCCTTCTCATACAATCAGAAATTATTTATACAGACATATTTTTAATGTTAAATTAGCCCAAAATGCCGTAATATATTACGGGGCAGAAATCAGATCCCCTTGGAATTTAGAAATTGGAGAAGGTAGTATTATCGGAGATAAATCCATATTAGATGCCAGACGCGGAATAAAAATCGGCAGAAACGTCAATTTTTCAACCGGAGTTTGGATTTGGACAGAACAACACGGAGTAAATAATATTGATTTTTCCTGTGCTGGAGAGGGTGGCTCCGTTGTTATTGAGGACAGGTGTTGGTGCGGTCCGAGAACAATTATTCTGCCCGGAAAAACCATGGCAGAAGGTTCTGTTCTTGCTGCGGGGGCAGTATTAACAAAAGATACCGAACCATTCAGTATTAATGCAGGAATACCGGCAAAAAAAATCGGTGAAAGAAACAGGGACATTAACTATGAATTAAATGGAGAAAGACTGCATTTATTATAGTTTTGTGCTTTAATTTATATATGGATGTTTCAATAATTTTAGTCAGTTATAATACCAAAGATATGACAAGAGATTGTCTTAAATCCATATATAAATTTACCAAAGATATTGATTTTGAAGTTTTTGTTGTGGACAATAATTCTCATGACGGCTCTGCGGAAATGATTGAAAAGGAATTTCCTCAGGTTAAACTTATCAGAAATTCAGAAAACAAAGGTTTCGGGGCGGCAAATAATATTGCAATCCGACAAAGCAGCGCAAAATATATATTCTGTCTTAACACGGATACTGTACTATTAAGTAACGCCATAAAAGCATTTTATGATTTTATGGAGAAAGATGAAAACAAGCAAGCGGGTGCTTGCGGTTGTCAACTCTTGGATAAAGATAAGAAACTACAACATTCTTATGCTAAATTTCCTTGTTTGGCTAAACTGATTTCAATGATTTTTTTCTTTCATAAAGTTTGTCCGAATATATATTTAAAATTGTTTGTAAATTCCGAATTAGAGAATAATATTCAGCCATATTACGTTGATTATATTACCGGTGCCGATTTATTTATAAGGAAGTCCGTTATTAACGAGTGCGGAATGTTTGATGAAGACTTTTTTATGTACTCGGAAGAAGTGGAAATGCAATTCAGATACAAAAAACTCGGATATAAATCTGTAATCATACCCGATATTAACATAATTCATTACTGCGGTGTACCGAAAAAAGAAGTTTCTATACAACGTCTTCAAATGATATTTAAGTCAGAAATTTTGTATTATAAAAAGTGTCATGGTCTTTTTATTTCAAAACTTGCAAAACTTTTATATATAATAAAATTTATAATTACGCCGCAACATTTTAAACGTTATAAAGAATTAATTAAAATCGGATTCGGTCTTTGATTTTATTTTTAGAAGAATGGTAAATATTCGTTACCTAAAATATAGCTTAAATTTTTGTTTCTTTCCCCTATTCTTTTTGCGGGTATTCCCGCATATATTCCAAAGGCTTCCGCATTTTTTGTAAGAACTCCGCCTGCTGCTAAAACAGAACCTTCTTTCATTTGTCTGCTTGGTAAGATAATAGTTCTTGGACCGCACCAACATCTGTCCCCAATAATAACTTTTGCTTCCGATAAATCCGGCTTATTTGCAAAAGTTTCAGAATTTACGTCATGCTGAGCGGTCCATATCCATACGCCTTCCGAAAAATTCACATTATTTCTTATTATTATCCCGTTTCTGCCGTCTAATATTGAATTTGCTCCAATATAACAATTATCACCTATTTTGATATTCCAAGGATGACTGATATCTGCTCCTCCATATATATTTACATTTTTTCCAAGTTTCATTAAAAATATTTTTGAATATAAAAATTTCCTTAATCTTTGACTGGGAATATATCCAACTAATCTTGTTTCATATCTGACAAGACCACTTAAATACCTTTTTAATGTTCCAAGAATTGGTCGGTCTTTAAAAACGGCCGATGGTTGCTGTTTATATTTTTGATTTTTAATTCTTTTTATATGAATTTTTCTTGCAAATACTGAAAATAAGTACATAGTAATAAAATTTAAAAATATTAATAATAAAATTATGTATATTATGTAATTTTTCCTTTATTTTTTGATGCATAATAAATTATAATATAAAAACAAATAGGCTTTTTTATGCTCATATAATAAATAATAAAACGGAAACAGATTATGATAGTAGTAGAATTTGTTAAAGATGATGTGGCTCATGTAAACTGTAATGCAACTATACTTGCAGTCTTATTGATAAAGTATCCGAATGAGACATTACATTTTTTTTGCGGACAAAAACATTTTGATAATATTATAAAAGAACTTAAATCACATAATATTGACAGTAAAAATATTGTTCATCACAAAATTAATCCGATTTCAAAGATTACCAGAGAGTATTCTTATATAGGTTTTCAATTCAAAATAGTGAAAAATATATTTAATTTTGCAAAAGAAAATAAAGAGAAGAAAATTTACTTTTTACTTACATTAACTTTTTTCCTGTTCTTTTTAAAGCTTTTTTGTTTTTTGAATAAAGATATTAAAGTTCATACAATAATTCATCAGGAATTAGAAAAAATTGATATGAAGGAATACCTTTCACATACTGTTAAAAATAAAGTTTTAACTTTTCTATATGTGTTTTTCTTCGGAATACAAAATCCTTTGAAGCTACCTACTCCAAAGAATTTAAAATACATGGTTTATGGCGATTCAATTCGTAATAATGCTATAAAGATACTAAAAAATATAGAATCCTCTCTTATATCAATTCCTACCCCTTATATATATTCAACTATTTCAAAGACTAAACGCAATATTATAAATAAGCCGATAAATTTGGGAATTGTCGGAGTTTGTGGAAAACATAAAAACTCCGATATGGTATATAATTTTATAGACAATATAAACAAACTAAATACAAATTCTTTCAAAGTTATTTTTTCAGGAAAAATAACCGATATTGACTTATATAAAAAACTACAAGAGTACGATTTTGTTGAACGTAAGTCTTTGTCAACAGAAATGATTTCTATTGAACTTAGAAATGAAATGCTTAAAGAAATGGATTATGCAGTACTTTTAAACAATGTCGGCTCATATAAATATACTTCAAGTGGCGCACTTTCAGATGCTATCGATAATGAAAAACCGATTATTGCACTTACTAATGATTATATAGAAGAATATATTAGAAAATATGGAAATATTGGGTACACATTTAACTCTATTGAAGAATTAAATTCTAAAATAAAATCTTTATCGGAAAGTTTTCCTATTGAAGAATATTATGAACAAATCAATAATATTCGAAAAATAAAAGAGATTGAAAATATTCAAAATGTTGCAGAAATTTTAAAAGATTTTTAAACTATACGTTTAAATCGTACACTAAAATAACATGATATTACTGCTCCAAAAAGGAACCAAATATATACAACATTTATATATGCATCATAAATACTTGTGATAATAATTACTAAGATAGTAAACGCAAGACCGCTTGCAAAATCCCGTTCTATGCCATGCAGATGTTTAATTAATTTTTTTATGAAAATAAATGATTTTAGCATAAAAGTATATAGTAAAATAAAACCTATAATGCCTGTATCTGCCAAAGTATTGTAAAAAATAGCTCCGTTTATATGAATAGATGAACTATTACTATTTATAGATCTGGAATAATGGTTCATTATTTCATTTGTATATGGTAGATTTGTAGATTCAATAATCGGTATAACATGGTTTTCTGTATTTCCATAGCCAACACCTATTATTGGATGATTAATAAATACCAATAATGTCAAAAAGTAAGAAAGCATTCTTGTTGCCAAGGATGGTTCAGCCAATACTAATTGTTGAAAATCGGAAAAATTGTATAAAAAGACTACAATTCTGTAAATGTAAGTATCTTGAACAGACAAATTAGAATGTATTACTATTAAAATAGTAAATCCAAGAGTTATAAAAAATATAATCATTATCAATAAAAAGACTTTTAAATATTTTTTGAAAAATTTTATTATTTTAAATAAATAAAAGAATAGTGTAATTAATATAAAAATTACCAGCCAAATTGGAGATTTAGTTAAAAATAAATTTATTAAAGCCAAAAACGGTGTCAATTTTTTTAATACAAAATTAACAGTTCTGTTTTTAAACAATTTATATGGTGAATTCATCAAAGAATATAGGATTGGTATATTAAAACATATAAAAGAACCAAGCCATCCGGGTTCGGCAAAAGTTGAATGTACTCTGTTCATATACGGCATTTCACCAAGATAAGTCCATGTTCTTTGGTTTATCAAAAAGTCTGTAAAATTGATTATAGGGGTAATATCAAAAGCTTTTGCTATACCCTCAATTATACCTATGGTAAAAACGAAAAAATTACCAATTAGGATGATTTTACAAATTGTTTTTATGGAAAAAAACTTGGGAAATAATAACAATGTCATAAAATAAGTAAATATACAAGAAGTTATGAAACCAAAAATTAGTTTATAGAAAAAATTACCAAGAGAATAGTTATTTAAGAACACCGAACAAATTCCTGATATAATTATCCATACGAAAAACATAAATAAATATTTTGCGGGAGTATTTTTTAAAAGGTCTATAAATAACCTTGTTAATTTGTTTTTTTCTATAAATAAAATAATTGGTACAAAAATAAGCCTGAATAAAAAAGAGATTGATATACTGGAAGTTGAACTGTAGAAAATACCCCAGGCAGGGAAGAACATAAAAAATAGAGGAGTTAAAAACAAATACCTAATATTAAACATTTATATATTCCTGATTTTTATCGATTTATCCTTTTTGATTTTTATAATTACCATCTAATAGCATACAGAGATTGTTTATTTCATTTTCCCAAGAAAAATATTCTCTGACAAATTCCCTACTATTTACGGATATTTTATTCCTATACGATGAATCATTTGCTAATTGCTCAATAGCACTAACCCAATCATCTTCCGTTTCCGGTGTTAGTATTATGTCATTACTGTCTGTTATTGGAGCAGCAGCTAATTTTGTCGTAATAACAGGTAGTCCGTATGACATTGCGTCCAAAATCTTTGTCTGTATTCCGGAAGCAGTTAATATCGGACATGTCATTGCAAGAGATGTGCATAATTCTTTTTCCAAATCTTCTACAAATCCCATAATTTTAACATTTTTATTATCTCTACACAATTCATGCAGTTTGATATTATCAGCTTTTCCTATTATTTTAAATATAAAATTCGGATTTTTTTTAAGAAGTTTTGGTAAAATTACTCTTATTAAATATTTGCAAGCATCATAGTTATGGACATAAGACATGTCGCCCAAAAAACATAATTCGTTTTTATTGTATTTAAAATTATTCTGTTCACGTTTTTCCACTCCAAGACGAATAATTTCTATATTATTCTTGGAAGGATATTTTATTAAATAATCTTTGTCAAATTTGGAAATCATGGTTATTATATCAATATTTTTTAGACATCTTTTCTCTATTTCCAAAACCTTTTTACTTTCAAAAATTAAAAATATTTTTTTAAAAATATTTTTAATTCGTTTTAATCTTCGTTCATGCTGCATTGCTATTGAGTCAGATAAATCTATCCATTTTTTCCCAGTATGTTTACTTAAAAATTGTTCTGATTGATAATAATATCCGCACAAAAGGTCAAAATCGTTATCTCTTATCTCTTTGTCAACAACTTGATGAACTTTTCTTATATTAAAATATTCGGACTTAATCGAGTTTTTAGACCACAATCCTCTGATACAACGTAAATACGAAAATATTTTATTATAATAAACCGGAATAACTTTTTCGCATATTTCCCCGTATTTTTGTATTTCGCTATTAGTAAAAATTTTATTTGATAAAGAAATTATCGTTGTTTGAAAACCTCTTTGTTTCAAACCTTTGAGAAGGTTATATATTCTGCTCGAATAACCTGAATTAACTGGTATTGCAGGACGCGGCAAAATTATTAAAATTTTTTTATTATCCGATTTCTTTTTCAAATTTTGCTCCAATTGTATTAATTGCCTTTTATTTAAAACTTTAAAATCTCTTTATAAAGATTAAAAAATCTTTTTGACATAACGCTGCCTTCAAACTCTTGTTCGTACAATTTACGGCTTTGTTGTCCTTGTTTACTCAACTCATTTCTGTTTTCATAATAGAATTTTATTTTTTCTTTAAGGGTTTTTACATCTTTTCTTGGTATCAAATATCCATTATTATCAATGAGTTCAGAATTACCGCATATATCAGACACTATAACAGGCAAGCCAACTGCTAATGCTTCTATAATGCCGACAGGAAAACCTTCCCAATTTGAAATAAGAGAATATATGTCATAATCTTTTAAGACAGTTATTGCCTCTGTTATCAGCCCGCAGTATTTAATATTTTCAGTATTATATTTTTTTATTTCCTCAAGAACTTGTTCTGTTTCAGCACCATAACCATATAAATCAAGCTTTACGTTATAACCCTCTTGTACCAATTCTCCAACCGCCTTAATTAATGTGTATGGGTCTTTTTGCGGACAAAATCTTGAAATCATTGTTATTTTTAAATCACCATCGGTAGAAAAGTCTTTTTTTCTGTATTCTTCACTTATATCAGTTATTCCGTTTGGTATAGCCGTAATTCTGTTCTTTAACCAAGGCATTAAAGCTATTCCTTGATTTTTATCATAAACAGATTCGGTATTAATTTTTTTAAATGATGAACAAATTAATATATCCAAAATCTTATAGAATATTTGTTTCCATTTTGTAATTCCATCCGTAAATGGCCAGCCGTTTACCGAATACAATGCAGGAATTCCTGTTATTCTCGTACAAATAGCACTCACAATTGATGCAGTTGTAGCGTGGCAATGTATTAATTCGGGTTTTACTTCTTTAATAATCTTTAATGTTCCGATAATCGCATTTAGGTGTTGTTTAATATCGAAAATGCTATTTGTCATAGGAACAAAATAAATATGATCTTTTGGTATGCCAAGTTTTTCAAGCTCATCTGAAAAATAACCCGGGGTTCCCATAATAAAATAAGAATCTACATCGTCTAAAATATATTTTACGGTTTCTAATATAAGTTTTGAAATTCCTCCTAAGTCGGAATTTGTTACGGTATATAAAATTTTAATTTTCTTTTTTTCATTTTCAGTCATTATCGGTGTCTCCCTCCTATTGCGAGGAAAACGGCTTTGATTAATATTGCAATTTCCCACAATACATTTCGGTGTTTTATATAATAAAAATCATATTCTAATCGTTCTCTTTCTTCATCAATAGTGAAAACAGGGTTCATATTTATATGAGACCAACCTGTCCAACCGGTTTTTACCCACATTCTGCCTGAATAATAAGGAATCTTTTGCTTAAATATTTTTGCTTCATCAACCCATTCTGCTCTTGGTCCGACAATTGACATTTCACCTTTTAATATATTTATCATTTGAGGAATTTCATCAAATCTTGCTTTTCTTACAAATCTGCAAAAAGGAATTATTCTGTCGTCACTTTTAACCGATTCTGCATATTTTACATCTTCACTATCTTTTGGAACATAGTCATTAATATACATTGTTCTTAATTTATAACATTCAAATGTTTTTCCGTCTTTACCTACACGAGTTTGAGTAAAAAACGGACTCGCCCCATCTGTTAATTTGACTCTGATGGCTATGTACCCTGTTATTGGAAGTGTTACTATAAGAATAATCAGAGCCGCAATTATATCAAAAGCACGTTTGCAAAAATCATAAATTATGGAACTATGTGTTACATGTATATAATAAAGCTCAGTAACAGTTTTTTCATCAATATAGTATTTACCGGTTACCAATTCATAGAATTCCGGCATTTTGTATATTTTTATGTCACGCGGTATTGTTAAAATTAATTCTGTTGGTTGTGTAATTATAACTATATCAATTTTATTGTCACAAATTATATGTTTTAAACTTTCAGGCTTTGAATAAACAGAAACATTGCTATCAGGAATAATTTCTTCAGAAAAATCATCCTGAACAAATCCTACAACTTTCATTTTTAAAGCCGCTTTGGATTGTATCTCATCTGCAATGATTTTTGCTCGTTCATCGGTTCCTAAAATTAAAATGTTCTTAATTTTCTTTATATAGAAAAGATAATAGTGAAAACAAAACCTATAAATACATAGTATAAAATAAATAATTAATACATTTATCCCTAAGAATTTGATTAAAGTTGATTTATCAACAAAGAAAAACAACAAAATTCCTATCGGAACATGGGTAAATATCATACCTTCAAACATTCTGTAAAAATTCCAAAAAGATGGGTTAAACTCCCTTATTTTGTAATTTCCTTTTAAATAGTTAGTTATTAAACCGGTAGTTGCTACAAATAAAATACAAATAAGTGATAAAATATTTCCAATCTGTAAATTGCAAAAAATTATGGAAAAATACGTTATTGATAATAGAACTATCAAGTCAAAGAAAAACATTATGAATGTAGATTTTGAAATACTTTTGTTTTTCATAATTGTTTGCCTCTAACTAAAAGTTTTTCCTATACAAATATATTCAAAACCCATTTGAAGTAATCTGTTTCCGTTATATTGATTTCTTCCGTCAAATATAATAGGTTGTTTCAACAAAGATTTGATTTTTTCAAAATCAGGACGTCTGAATTCGTTCCATTCGGTTAAAAGGAGTAAACAATCAGTATCTTTTAAAGCATCATAAGCTGATTTAGAATAAGTGATTTTATCTCCAAAATAAAAATGCGCCTGTTCAAATGCTTTTGGGTCATACGCTTGTATTTTTGCACCTTTGTTCAAGAGTTCATTAATGATTGTGATTGATGGAGCTTCTCGCATATCATTAGTTTTTGGTTTAAAAGATAATCCCCAGACTGCAATTGTTTTGCCGTTCAAATTATTGCCTAAGCGTTTGAGGATTTTATCAATAAATAGTTTCCTTTGATTTTTGTTAATATCATCAGCAGCTTTTAATAAACTATAATCACAATCGTTATCAATAGCTGTTTTAGTTAATGCTTTTACGTCTTTTGGAAAACAACTTCCCCCATATCCTAAACCGGGGAACAAAAACAGTGAGCCTATTCTTTTATCGGCACACATACCTATCCTCACCATTTCAGCATTTGCACCAACTTTTTCACAAATGTTTGCAATTTCATTTGCATAAGATATTTTAACAGCTAAGAAAGAATTAGCTGCATATTTTGTCATTTCTGCAGACTTAACATCCATAATTATTACAGGGTTCCCTGTTCTCAAGAAAGGAGCATAAAGTTCCTGCATAATTTCAGTTGCTCTTTGTGAGTTTGAACCGATTACAACTCTATCAGGTTTTAAGAAGTCATCAACAGCAGCCCCTTGTTTTAAAAATTCCGGGTTCGAAACAACATCAAACTCAATATCAGTTTGTTCCTTTATAATTTCCGTAACCATGTCTGCTGTACCAACAGGCACAGTAGATTTATCAATAACAACCGTATATTGTTTAATAGATTGTCCGATTGTTTTAGCAACTTCTTTAACATATTTTAAATCGGCACTTCCATCTTCACCTTGAGGAGTACCTACTGCTATAAAGCAGACAAGAGAGTTTGCAACTGCATTTTTAGTATCTGCTGTAAATTTTAATCTGTTTTCAGATACATTAACTTTTATAAGTTCTTCTAATCCCGGTTCATATATAGGTATAATACCCTGTCTGAGCTGAGTTAATTTTTCTTGATTATTATCGACACAAATAACATCATTACCCATTTCTGCAAGACATGTACCGACAACTAATCCTACATACCCTGTACCTATAACGCAAACTTTCATTTATATCTCTCCTTATTGTCACTTAATTTATTTTTTGTTTAATTTATCTTATTTATAACCGATAAAATTGTTTCCGTAAGTTATTATCATTGTTTTTCTCTTTATGTAGCCCTTTCTGTACCAGCTATATATTATTAAGTCGTTTTTGAAGAACTTTTTCCCACTTATATGCACTTGATATGCTATCCTCTATAGTTCGCTCAGGCTTCCATCCAAGAATGTTTTGAGCTTTTTGAGAATTTGCATATAATGCTTCGGCATCGCCGGCACGACGATTGACTACTTCAACATCTATTTTTTTACCAATAACTTTTTCACTAACGTCGAATATGTTTTTTACGCTGTCTCCGTGCTCAGTTCCAATATTGAATACATCTGACTTGTTTTCTTTTTCCAGATAAATCAATGCCAATCGATGGGCTTCTGCCAAATCTTCAACATTAACGTAATCTCTTATACAGGTTCCATCCGGTGTATTATAATCATTTCCATAAATTTTGAATGTTTTATCTTCAGAAAAAGTTGATTTTAAAATATTCGGAACTAAGTGAGTTTCATTATTGTGCCATTCACCAATTCTTGTTTGACTGTCAGCTCCTGCAACATTAAAATATCTTAGTATAATGGATTTTAATCCGTAGGCTTTATCATAATCTTGCAGAATATGTTCAACCATTAATTTTGATGTTCCGTAAGGACTTACAGGATTTTGCGGATGATTTTCATCTACAGGAACGTAATTTGGATTTCCGTATGTTGCACAGGAAGATGAAAATACTATTTTTTTGCATCCGTATTTAACCATTGAGTCTAATAAATTTAATGTTCCATATACGTTATTCCTATAATATTTTGAAGGATTTTCAACTGATTCACCAACAAGAGCAAAAGCAGCGAAATGAATAACCGCATCAATTTTATTATTTTTGAATACTTGTTCAATGTCTTCATCATTTCTTAAATCGCCCTTAATAAACTTTACGGAACCAATTTTTTTAAGAGTTTCAACAGTTTCAATATGTCCATTTTCAAGATTATCAAATATCACAATATCTTTATATGTATTTAATATATTTAGTATTGTGTGACTGCCTATATACCCGGCACCACCCGATACTAATATTTTATATTCTGACATTTTATAACTCCGTTTTTACTTTATATATCTGCTTAAAATAATTTGTATTTTAATTAAATATAATTGTGTGAATTATTGTTATTATTTCTTTTCTACTACTTTAACAAGTGAATATATAACATGAAGAAAGCTAAAAATAAATATTTTATTTACATTATTAACATTCCGAGAAAAAGAATAGCAACGATTGTTTATATAAAGACATCAAACATAATGTTTACAACTTCTTGCAAAAAATTAAACATATTACTTATAACTATATTAAAATATCAGATATAATATCTTTTTTCAGATTATTGATGATATCTCTTACGGATCTGTATGAATCAGTATCTGTAACATTTATTTTTGAAATCAATATAATTTTATCCGCCATAGAAATTTTATCTATATTATCTCTTGTGCCGTTATAATATGATATAACAACATTCGGTATACTTTGCAATTCATTTGCAATATTAATTGGCAATTGAACAAACGATAAAATAAGAACTCTTTTTGGATTAAAACAATAACATTTATCAGCGATTTTGTTAAATTTATCAAAACCGTCAAATATAATATTATTAGTAAGCATTGTATAAGTTAGTTTCTTAGACTTAAGTTCAACAAACATTAATGAAATTAGTGAAGCTAAACCTCCAAATATCAAACCTAAAATTATATTAATAATTAACTTAGGAGAAGAATTTTCGTATGGTTGCAATTGCTTTGGCTCTTTCAAAATTAATACTTTAGAGGCATCAGACATTTGTTCAACCATTTTCGCCCATTCAAGTTTTGTTGCAAGTTGATTTAGTTTTTGTTTTTCTTCCGATATTGCTATTTGCGATTTTTCTCCGGCAAGATATTGATTTCTCAGATTACTCATTGCCTGAGATGCAGATTGCGAAAAAGCACTCATTGCCGACAAGTTTCCGATTCCTGTCATTGTCTGAATAGGTAAACCACTTGCTTGATTTAATTTATTTTCTAAATCTGCTTTGATTTTTTTATATTCTGATTCTAATAATTCCTTATCGGATTTAGATTTTTCAGTATTTAATTCTTTATGAAGTTCTATATAATTCGTAATTAAAGAAGATACTACTCCATAAGCTAAATCCGGTTTGCTTGCTTTATATTGTATTGTGATAACATTTGTATTCTTTGTATTAGCAATTTTTAGAACTTTACCTTTTCTATAAAAAGCTTCTGCAGTTATATATTCACCTTCTTTTTTATTGGGTAATATGCCGTATTTTTTCTTATAAACAAGGTTGTTATCTCTGATTACCTTATCAAGAACTAATTCTGATTTCATTAACTCTATTTCATTATTAATAGTTTTATCCATTCCCATTGAAATATTTGGTCCGGTAATTTCATCTAAAACATAAGGGTTGATTTCCCTTATATTAGAATCATTAGCTTTATTAATGTATAAATCCGCTGTTACTTTATATTTCTTAGGTGTAATAAAAGTTAAAAGAACAAAAAATGCCAAAACGGAACAAAAAACTTTAATAAGCAGTTCTCTTCTGCACCAAATAGTTTTCCAAATTTTTTCTAAGTTTATATTTAATTCTTCATCTAATTCATCCATAGAATTATAAAATACAATATTTTCCTGTGTCATAGATTTGATTCCTTAATTAATTATCTCTGAGACTTAGCAAAATACATTTTTACCACTTACGAACAGCAAATGCCATTAGGAATATATTTGCAAAACTCTGCAATGTTTGTGAAATAGGCGTAATCCAATCATTTCCTGCAATTCTTCTTGGAATAATGATTGTATCACCGGGTTGAACTTTTCTGAATTTTCCGATTTTTTCCGCCCTGCCATTGATTCCGACTTTATACATTTTAAACTTATTAGCATTTGGAGTATATCCGCCCACCTCTTTTATATAATATTTTGCTCTTGCACCTTTTTTATATATAAAAGACTGTTCGTTATATACTTCTCCAATAACGCTAATGTGGTTTGAGATTCTTGGTATATATATATCGTCCCCATCTTGTACAATTATGTTGTCTAATTCGCTAATCTTTGTTAAATCATTATCTTTTATATTAAGTGCAATTTGTCCGCTGTACTTACTTGCCATATTCCCTTCTTCTATTTTTAATTGGGAAATCATAGTAATTTTTTGTTGTTGACTTGCATTATCTTGTTTGTAACCGGCTGCAAGACGGCCTATTAAAAGTTGAACATCTCGTTCGTTATTTTGTTGAGCCAAAATAGTTTGATTATTTTTTATATTTTTTCTTTTGAATACTATACCTCTTAAATCGGCATCTTCAGTTAAACCACCTGCCATTTCTATCATATCAACAAGGTTTTTACCTTTTACAAAGCTATAAACACCTGGAGTTTTGACAAAGCCTGATACTTTTACATTCTTAATAACTTCATTCCCTCTTAATGTTCTGAAAAATACTTTGTCTTCTGGATATATTCTTATTGATTTAATTTTGTCGGTATTTATCATTATGTCGTAGAGATAAAATATTCTTGAAGAACCTGATGGATTAGTAATTTCAACGGCTACATTTTCTGCAGGAATTAATATGTTTGAAGATTGTGTTTGTCCGACTAATTTTATGTTTCCGTCTGCATCTTTAGAATTAAATACAGTTGTTTCATTATTTTCTTTTACATTTGTTTCCATAAATTTGATATCGGATAAGACATCATTTAATGTCATATTATTCATATAAGGCATATGTTTTGGTGTATTAATACAACCATAAACATCAACAAATGCTGCATTTGTACTTCTATAAATACTTATTACATCTTGTGGTTTTAAAACAGGGTCATTTACACCTGCGAAAAAGTCTTCTAGAAATACAGGAATAGTTTCAACTTTTTTGTCTTTCCCCGATATTCTTCTTATAACTGCTTGAGTAATAAATGTTTCTTCCATTAATTCATTTTCATTTTTCAAAAGGTCAGAAAGACGCATTCCTTTTTTGTATGCAACAGTTGCTGGGTGTTTAATATTACCTTGGATTGTTACCGTATTTTCTACACCGTTAAATAATTCTTTAAATTCTATGATATCACCACTTGATAACTTTGTTGTTTTATACTTGTTCCAAGAAATATTTACAGCTGCTTTTTGTCCTTGAACTTCGTCAAACCCTACGAGTGTAATTTCAGAGGATTCTGTGGTTGGGAGAAGTCCTCCTGCATATTTTACAAGATTTTTTATTGTTTCACCTTTTTTCATTTCATAAATACCTGGAACTTGAACTCCGTTTTTTACGGCAACAACTTCCCCGATTTTGTCAACAAAAATTACGTCATTTGGTTTTACTAAAATATGACTGTCATTTCCTAAAAATATCGCTTTATATAAGTCGATAGTCGTATTGTTGTATTTTATATTTCTTAGAGTACCTGTTTTTTTAACTCCGCCCGCCATACCTAATGCATCTAAAATAGATGAGTTATTTCCTATATAAACTTTTCCGGGTCTGTTAACTTCACCATATACAAATACAGAAAACTCTGCACCTGAAGTTATAGTAAGTTTTATATTAATATTATCGTATTTATTTCTGGCGAGGCTATTTACTTCATTTTCAACTTGACCTAATGTTTTATTTTCTGCTTTTACAGGACCAATTCCCGGAATATAAAGAGTTCCATTTGAACCGACTTCAGTTTGTGTTAATGGCTTTAACAGGTCGTTTCCTGACATTGCCATTACATCAACGGATTCTCCGTATAAATATACATTGACTTTTTCGCCTATACTGAGTTTATAATCATTTCCATATTTACCTGTTGAAGTTCTATTGCTCATTGAAAAATGGAAATTATAACCTTGTTGGTACAATATATTCCCAGAACGAATACTTTCGGCTTTATTAAATATCTTTTCTGTAGGACTTAAATTTTTAGGTGATGTTTCTTTTGCATTTTGGTAATTATTTTCGAAAACGTCAGTATTTTTTATTATTTTTGCTTCTAAATCATCAGCAGCAAAAACTGCATTTATAGAACTAAACGATATCATCAAAAAAGCTGCGAAAAATTTTTTCAAAGTATTCATATATTCCTCACGTATAATATTTTTCTTAATTATTGCATGAAGAATATACACAATCAACTAAGTAATTGCAATTTCCATTAATGACTTAATCGCAGGCCATTCAAGCTTCCAGAGCCCTGACGCATCAAGCGCATAATTTCCGACACATGCCAATTTGCAATCCTTACATTTATTGACTGTTTCAATAAATAACGGGTCTTTTATAACATCTTTTAAAGGTCTGTCTTTTACGCTTATGAATGGTTTTCTGTCATAACATCTCAGCATTTCGCCGTTTGAATAGATAACGGTTGCTATTCTCGGCCAATGACACTCATAGTAGTTTTTCTTTTCTATAATGTAATCCATAAAGTAATAAGAGTTTCTTACGGGATAACCTTGCTTTTTCAATTCTTTGATTTTTATGAATATTTCAGAAAGTTTATCTGTTTCAAGTTCTGTTTCTTTTACGTTTTGAGCATCTTCAAGGGTTTGATTTGATTTATTAACGGTAAAATACAATAAAATATCCGTATCTTTGCAGTACTGTGCAACTTCTTTTATTTGTTCAAAATCTGTTTTTGCGGAAACCGTGCAACAAATGTAAATTCTCATTTTTGGTGAGTGAATTTTGTGGTATTCAATACCGTTCATAACTCTGTCGCAAATTCCGGGCAGGTGTCTTATATCATCGTGTGCTTTTCCGATGGCATCTAATGAAATAAAAGATAAGTCGGTATATTCGGCAAAACCGGGGTTTTCTTCCAAAAACCAGCCGTTTGTCGCGATTTTTGTGTATAAGCCAGCATCGTGAGAGGCTTTACAAATTTCTGTAAAATCTTGTCTTAAAAGAGGTTCTCCGCCCCATAGGATACTGTCCATATAACCGATTTCACCTGCTTCTTTTATGAGTCTTTGAATTTCCTGTAAAGACATTTCCTCATTTTCTTTTTTGTGTTTCCAAAAACAAAAGTCGCAGTTGCAGTTGCATTTTGCGGTAACCATCAGCGAAAAACATAAAGGTTTTGGATTTTTTGACAGTCTGCTTTGGATACATTCCAATGCTCCGCCAAACAAATGTCTGTAATATTTTATTCTTTCAAGTGTCATATTATTTCTTGATTTCATTTTGAGTCCTCATTTTTTTTCTTTTGACTAAATCGACAAATGCCTCGATTCTCGTAATATTACCTGCTTTACCTGTCTGCTCGTCAAGTACGAGTTCAAGTACGGGAATATTTTCCTGCTTACTTACTTTTGGTAAAATATTTTGTGCCACGATTTCCGGCATACAAGTAAATGGCATTATATGTATTATACCATCAATTCCGTTTCTTGCCGCAAAAACCGTATCACCTACTGTTTCAATGCATTCACCGCCTATTGCCCGTTTCATGTAATCTTTAGCAAATCGTACACACCTTTCTCTGTGCGACTCTTTTTTATAAAATAATGACGGCTTTAGTACATGCTCTAGCCAATCCGAAAAGAATATCTGTCTTTGAACTTCAACACCCAAATCACCTAATGTTTTTTCAATTTCCTGATTTGTATATGGGTCTAAAAGAACAAAAAATTCTCCGAGTAAATAAACTTTCGGTACAAATTTCTCTTTATCAATCGGTATTTTGTTAAAATCCTCAATTACTCTTTTTTTGAGCTTTTTACACTCTATGACACTATTAGTATCTGAGATTATTTGATACCATTTTTTGTAACATTTTTCGGCATCTCCCTTATTGATTTCTCTAGGTCTTGTGTAAAATAAAAGTCTTTCGGCTGTATCTATTGCGAAAGCCTTATTAAACCCTGTACTAAAACCCTTGTAGTATCTGTAAGGGTTTATACATCTTGTGACATGCCAAAATGCTTCAAGGGTTTGCTTCATCTTGCTTTGGTACATGTCAAAAACGACCATATCAAATTTATAGCCCATTTTCTCAAGGGTTTTTTGAGCCATTTTTGTATAGTTTCCGAATCTGCAAGACCCCGGAGCCTGAAACATCATCAATGTATTTGCTCCTTTTTCGAGTGCCATAATATAGTTTGCAAGGTTTAACTTATATGGTAGGCAAATACCCTCAATACTGTTTTTTACGCCTATTTCAAGTGCTTCATTTGAATTTTTCGGTGGCATAACGATTTTTACGCCCAGAGAACTTACAAGAGCGTACATAGACAGGTCTATATTCCCCATTCTTGGCCACGCAACAACCCTGTCTTTTGTGGGTACGGAGTTATCTCTCTGAGAATACCTGCTTTTATTTAATTTTTTTTCCGTATTCTTCAAAAGTTATCCCTTTCAGATACAACAAACGGGTTTGAATATACGTATCCGTATCCGTTTATTTCCGCTTCAATTCTGTATTTCCCGCTTTCTTTAATTCTTGTTTTTTCGTTTTTTGTTATTCCGCTAAAAATTTCAATACCGTTTCTGTATATTTTTAAATATACTTGTTTATCACAATTAAAATTTAAATAGGTATTTTCATCAAGTTTAATTTTTTCTCCGCAATATATTGTTTCATTTGAGTTTTTTACAAAAATTTCAGGTGCTTTTTTATATGTTTTTCGGTTAATTATAAGGTTGTTGCCTTTTTTTAAAGCATTTAAAATTTGTTCTTTTCTCTCTTTGAAATCATCTTTTAAAGGTCCTTCCGTGAAGATTTGATTCGAGATTGTTTTAAAAGTTGTTTTATATGGGAAAACGGTAACAGGAATAATATAATCTCTGATTTTTAGTGCGTGTGCATCTATTCCACCTATTGCGGGTACAATTTCTTTTTTTTCGTTATTTAATTTATCCCACCAATTCAAGGTTTCCTGCCAAGGTTTTTTCACGAGTTTATGCCTGAAAAAATATGAGTAAGCAATGGTGAAAATATTTTTGCTGTTATAGTTATCTCCCCATTGAGAAAACCAATTCCAAATTTCTACTCCGTCAGGAATAACAGTTTTGTCAAGCCATTTTATTGCTTGTTTTGAATTTTGTCTTTTATCTCTTTCGTCAGGGTGGGCTGCAAACCCAAAACCTCCGTTTTTTTTGACCTCTTCTATTTTATCTGCAATATTTTCAGATGGTGAAATAAATTTATCTATTCCTAAACACAAATAGTGGTTTTGATCATACCATGAAATTTCTTCACCTTTAATAACCGTAATACCGTTAATTATTCCTTCTTTGACATCAAAATTATTATGGTCAGTAATTATAATCCAATCAATTCCGCAGGCTTTTGCCGTTTTTGATATTTTTTCAACATCTTCCGTTCCATCTGAATGCAAAGTATGAATATGAATTACACCAAGAGATTTATAAAAATTTTTACGTTGTTGTTCTGTTGATTTCATAATTTAAATGGTAGTTTTAGGAAACTTCTGCCGTGATTTTTTCCGAATAATTAGTTTCAATTTTATTTTCTTTGGGAGTATTTTTAATTAAATTATTTCGTTTTTTTCTTGTCAGCATATCGACAAATGCTTCCAATCTTGTTACAAAACCTGCTTCTCCCGTATGTTCGTCAATTGTCAGATGAAGCATAGGAATATTTTTATTTTTTGCGTGATAGTCGATTTCATCTGTCATAAGGGAATCAGGCCCGCAGCCGAATGCAGATAGTGATATTATTCCGTCTATTTTATTATTCAGCATACAATATGCCGCTACACCCGTTAAATCAACTTCGTTTGCCCAATATAAAAGTTCTCCGAGTTCATTAATCGATTTAATAGAATCTTCTCTTTTGACATTTAAAGAGGTGTAAACTTTGATGTCCATTTTTTCAAGTTTTTTTATTAAATTTAGCGAAATTCTTTCGTCAAATAGATTGTAACCGTGAGCCATAATAACAATAGAGAGAGGTTTTACGGTTTCAAGGCGTTTGTTTTCATAAACACCCTCAACAGCATTTTTAAGTGCAGTCGTATAAGGAATGCCCTTGTTTGTCATAGAAATGAAGTTATTATATTTTTCCCAGCCGTTTTCAATGGCTCGTTTTATGAGTTTTTTATCTGTTATTCCTATTCCTTTTGCAGTTTCATACCAAAAATCATAAAATCCAATATTTTCGGTTTTATCCAAAGTAGGCTCAATTATATTAATCGGTCTATCGATTACATTTCTGATTATTTCGGGAAGTCCTCTGATTTTACTGCAATTATTTATTTTATATCCGATTGATTGTATTGACGGAATAAAAATATCAGAAATTCCTTTATCAAGGAGATTAATAACGTGTCCCACAAAAACTTTTATAGGCAGACAAGTTTCCGAAACTACATATTTGCAGCCGGAATTTATTGTTTTATTTGTAGTTTTATCCGAAACAACAACATCAATGCCCAATTTTTCAAAAAATCCGTAATAAAACGGAAAATTTTGATAGTATGACATTGCTCTCGGAATACCTATTTTTTTGATTTTCTTACCATTCATGTGTGAAAACTCAATCCTCTTTTAATAAACACTATTAACATTAATAAATCAAGTTTTTTGTTATTAAATATTAAATTTGTGATTTTTTCACGATTAAATAATGTTTAAATATGTAAATATTAGACTTTTTTTAATTTTAAAACAAAAATTTTGAAGTAATCTATAATTTATAAAAAAGATATTAAGTTGGAGTTTAAAAATGAAAAAATTTGTAGTTCTTTTAACATTAATTTTATTATCGGCGTTATCCGTAAATGCGGATACTTCAGAAGTTATAAACGGAAAAGCAATTATAGAAGCTCAAAACAAAATTGATGAAATAGGCTTTAAATTATTGAATTCAAACGGAATTGAACACAGAATGGTTTTTGATTTCAATACAAAAAATGTGAAAAATGCTTTTTCCCGTGACAGAGACAGACAGATTGTAATGTATAGAGGTTTGTACAACAGATTAAACAGTGATGATGAAATTGCCGCTGTTTTATCTCACGAAATTTCCCACACAGTTGACAGTTATGACGGTATTTTTAGAGGATATTTTTCCCAATTATCCTATGCATTTGCGTCTAAAAAATTTGAATACAAAGCAGATAAAAAAGCGGTAGATTATATGGTAAATGCAGGTTATAACCCTGTTGCATTTATAGTTGTAATGAGCAAAACATTTACTCAGGAAAGATATGATTGGTATTCTTCCCATCCGTTATCTACAAAAAGAATGATGGAAGTTTACGAATACATTTATAATAAATATCCCGAATATCTCGTCAATAACAAGTATAAAAACGATTTGTACTACCAAAATTTCCTTTTAACTTCAAAGGAAAACCGAGCAAAGTTTCAAAAGAAAATCGAATCAAATTCAAAAGGACAAGTAAACTATTTGTAGGGTTAAAATGAAGAAATTATTTGTTCTTTTTATCTTTATAAATTTTATTTCAATGCCTGCATATTGCCTTATTAATGATGATTTTGCAGAAAAGACTCTTGATAAAAATCTGCAAATAAAACAAAAAAAATATGTAGAAATTGAAGATACTTTTGTTGAAAAATCTTTGGATAAAAATATAAAAGTAAAAGAGTTTCAGCGAAAAAATACTATTACGGATACTTTTGCGGAAAAGAACAGGGCAAAAAATGTAAACACTAAGCCCATTGTAGTTTTGAACGAACAACTTCCGAAAATTAATGAAAATAAAGTTGTTCACAAAAAAATTGTAGTCATTGACGAAAATGATTTTTTAAAAATTCCCGTAAAAATAAAAAATGATTTTTCTACAAAGCAAAGAGTCAATAATGGCGATTATTTGGAATTTGAAACGTTATCAGATATTAAAATAGGCAATAAAATATATCCCAAAGGAACATTAATAAAAGGAAAAATAGAAAATGTTTCAATGAATGATACGGTTGGAGTTCCCGCAAGTTTAACCGTCGGAAGTTTCTTTATTGAAGAATATCCTTTGCAAGGTGAAATCATTAAAAAAGGTGCAAACAGAACTTTATGGATTTATCCGAGTATGTATGTCTGTAATATATTCTTTGGATTAGGGCTTCTATTACCTCTTATCAGAGGCGGTCACGCAAAGATAAATTCCGATGAAACATATACTTTGTATTACAAATTGGAGCAATAGAATTCTCTATTTTAGATAATTCTTTATATTTTTTATCTTTTCAAAAAGAATAATTTGAAAACCTCTAAATCCTATTATAGGGTTTAGAAAATTGTCGGCAGGATTGTTTTTTTGGTTCCAGTATATTGAATCTTTTTTTATAAGGTTTTTATTAACTAATGATATTGAAATCGGATGATTAAGAAATCCAAAATAATTTAATATTTTATAGTTGCCATTATAATCATAATCTCCGTGATTTCCTATAAAAAGTTTTTCATAAAAGTAAGGATTAAACATATAAAAGTAACGACAAGAAACAATCACAAAATCTTTTTCCAATTTATTTAAAAAATTAATTGTTTCAATAATATATCTGGGTGACCAAAAATCAATAGCAATAGTCATTCCGACTATATTATCTTTGTTCTTTAAAATATCATCAGCATAAAGATGCGGTTCTGGAATTCCAAATTTAAGATAAACTTTTTTATCCTTTAATTTCAATTCCTCTAATTTTTGTTCCAAAGTATGTAATTTACCTGATGATTTATTTCCATACATCAAATAATCATCAGTACCTATACACTCATCAATATAATTTAGATTATTTGCAAACTTGTTTAATTCATCTAATTCTTCTTTTTTTAACCCGCAATCAAAGGCATAAACCGTGTTTTTAGTAATTTTTGATATTTCAATTTCAAATGTATTTTCTTGTTCATACTCAAATCTTCCTACGCCATATGATAAAACAGCATCTGCCTTGTCTAATGCAGATTTATCTACGTAAAATATTTTATCGGTATTTATAATACCTAACGGTTTGTTTTTGTATTTCACTTTATGAATCAATAATTTCGGATAAAGAAGTTTCAACATATTCTCGTAACAAGCGTTAGGTCCGGGATGAAATTCTTCGCTTATCGAATATATTGCTTGATCCTGCAAATAGCATTTTTGAATATCTTTTTCGCTTTTTTTTATGTCATTTAAATAAAAATAAGAGGAAATGAAAAATGCGAGTAAAACAATTATCAAAAATGAAGTGGTTAAAACGGTTATAATTTTTATAATTTTCTTTTTCATATCAATACTATATCAAAAAGTTTTTTTATTGATAAGAGCATTTTTCAGTACGAGATTTATCTTTTAGAAAGATAATTCTTATGTTTTACTAATGTTTTAACTTATTTATCAAAACTTTTATATATTTGTTTATCTTCTCGAAAAATATAATTTGAAATTCTTTAAAGCCGTTAATTGGAGATACATAATCACTTTTTATTTTTAGACCGGGATTATTTTTTTGATTCCAATAAATCGAGTCTTTTTCTATAAGGTTTTTATTAATCAATGTTATTGAAGCGGAAGGAATCAGAAAATTTTTGTAAAAAGAAATATCATAAATACAAAAATAATAGGTGGAAACAAGAACAAAATCTTTTTCCAATTTTCTTAAAAGATTAGTTGAGTCAATAATATATTTAGGTGACCAAAAATCAATAACAACAGAAATCCCTGTAATATTATCTTTGTATTTTAAAATGTCGTCCACATAAAGATGAGGTTCCGGAATTCCTAATTTGAGATAAACTTTTTTATTCGTTAAATTTAATTCTTTTAATTTTTGTCCTAATGTATGTATTTTACCTGATGATTTTTTGTTATACATCAAATAATTATCAGAACCTATGCATTCATCAAAATAATGTAAATTATTTGATATTTGATTATATTTTTTTATTTCTTTTGCTGTTAAACCACAATCAAAGGCATAAATCGGTTTTTTTGTTTTTTTTGCAATTTGTAATTCAAATGTATTATCATCCTGATTTGGACCTATACCATACGAAAAAACAGCATCAGAATTTTTAAATGCTAATTCATCTAAGAAGAACAATATCCCTATATTTATAACATCTAATTGTTCATTTTTGTATTTTACTTTGTGAACCAATATTTTGGGGTAAAGAAGTTTTAACATTTTTTCATAACAACCGTTATTACCGGGGTTAAATGTTTCGTTTATCGAATATATCGTTGTATCTTGAAAATAGCATTTCGGAATATCTTTTTTACTCTGTTCTAATTCATACAGATAAAAAAATGAGGATATAAAAAACGCAAGTATAACAATTATCAGTAATAAAATTGTTATAGCAGCAAATATTTTTGTAGATTTCTTTTTCATATAAATACTTATTATATCAAATAACTTTCGCTAATCATTCCGCATTCTTCAATAATTTCACGGCAATATAATTCTTGGGGAGAAAATCTTTCGCTTGAATAAATTGAATATTTATTCTCAAATTCTTTTGGGGTTCCGTCATGTATTGTTATTGTATTACAACCTGCCGTCAAACCTCTTTTTTGTCCGTTTTTCTTGTCAAAAGCGAGAGATGTTGTTGAAGGAATAAGACAATCGGGTTTTAATATTCTCAATATTGCAAGAAAGTTTAAGGTTAAATCGATGTCACCGTCAGGGTATTCACCGAACTTTGAAAATTTATTTGATATAAATCTTGTCGAGCTTACCATAGATAAATTAAGTTTATCAATGAGTTTCAAGTCTTCAATTAAATTGCCAAGTGTTTGTTTGGGAAGTCCCGCAATGTTCCCTGAACCGACCTGAAAACCTAAATCAATGAGTGTTTGAATTCTGTCTAATCTGTTTTCGATGGTGTCATTAGGACGGCAAAATTTGTGGTGTTCGGGGTTTGAGGTTTCAAATTTTAAAATATACCTTTGCGCACCTGTTTCTTTTAGTTGTTTATATTGTTTGTCAGATAAGTTTCCGAGACACAGAACAATTTTTATATCGGGATATTTTTTAATAGCATTTTCGCAGCAAAAAGAAACATCATCTATAAATTTTTGGTTTTTGTTTTCTCCCGATTGAATTAAAAATGTTCTTCTGCCTTTTTTTGCAAGGTTGTCTATCTTTTCTTCAGTAACTTCTCTTGAAAGAGTATATATTTCCTTTCCGTCTTTTGAAATCGAACAATAACTGCATTTTTGAGAACAAACATTCGACAGTTCGATTACACTTCTTAATTCAACTTTGTTTTGGAATTTACCTTCATTTCTTACTTTTCTTGCTGTTTCAAAAAGTTTTTCCTGTTGTTCTCCTTTATATTGAAGAACTTCTTTTATCTTATCTTCATTAATTTCTCTGATATATTTTATTAAATTATCTGACATATAAATCCTTAAAAATCAATTTCTTGACCGAGTGTACAAATATATTATACATTAATCATGTATTTTGAAAATAAGGATGTATTATTTCTTATATGAATAATTCGTTATTAGGAATATCTGCAGCAATAATATCTGCAATGTCATGGGCATTGTGTTCGGTCATATTTAAAAAACTTACGGAAAAACTTGAACCTGTTGCAATGACCTTTGTTAAAGCGGTTATAAGTTCTTTTTTTATATTCGTTTTAATAGTTTTAACTCATTCAAATCTTGATATAGGAATTAATAATATTTTTGCGGTCGCCATAAGCGGGATTTTGGGTATTGCAATAGGAGATAGTTTGTTTTTTGCATCTTTAAGCAGACTTTCTCCGCTGGTTTTATCAATAATTCTTTTTGTATTTCCTTATTTTTTATCAGGATTATTTGGGGTTATCTTTTTAAAAGAAATTCCATCAATATCAGATATTTGTGCTATTTTTGCAATAATTACGGGAGTTGCATTTTTAGTTTTTCCCGTTAATAAAAATGACAATAATATAAAAACAAAAATATCCGGGGTTATTTTGGGAATATTATCGGTAATTTGTACCGTATATTCGATGGTTATTTTAAAACCCGTACTTATAACCTGTTCAAGTTTGACAGTCACAATGTACAGAATGGCTTTTAGTGCTTTTGCAATTTTTTTATTCGGCCTTTTTTCAAAAAAAATATTTATTTGGAAAGATATATTAATAAAAGATAAAATTTATTCGTTAAAACTGTCGGGAACAGTAACTATAGCAACATTAGGCGGTTTTTGGCTTTCTTTGGTTGCAATAAAACATTCTCAACTTGTTGTCGCAAGTTCTCTTATGTCGATAGAACCTTTTTTTATTTTGCTATTTATGATACTATTTTATAAATACATTCCGAAGAAAAAAGAATTTGTAGGAATATTTGTTATTTTAGTCGGAATAATTTTGCTTTGTCTGGGGTAAATTAATGGATTTTGAAGAAATTATAAAATTAGCGGAAGTCAGAAAAAATGATTTTTTTGAAATGCAAAGACTCGGCATGCATTGTAATACCGGAGAATTTATTCCTGCAGGTGTTCATTATCCGCCGATTACACTTTATCCCGATATTAAATATGAAAAAATGTATGAAGGCTATACTACACCTTCCGACGGTTTTATAGATTTGTATGTCCATTTTCCTTTTTGCTCGAAATGTTGCGTCTTTTGTCATTATCCTTCTGAATATAAAAATTCCGAAAGTCATAAGGACAAATATATTGATGCTCTTGAAAAAGAATTTCAAATAAGTCTTAATAATCTCGGAATTGAAAGATTTAAACCCCGTTCAATTTTGGTGGGGGGCGGAACTCCGACGGATTTAACACCTGCTCAACTTGAAAGATTTTTAAAATATTTTGTGAAATATACTGATATTTCAAATAATCCGCAATTTAATTACGATGTTTCTCCTCATACCCTTGTCGGTGACATAGGTCTTGAACGATTGAGAATATTGAAGGACTACGGTGTAAACAGAATTACAATAGGTATTCAGTCTATGGACGAAAAAGTTTTAAAAATAATGAATCGTCCTCATGATAAAAAAGTTGCTCTTGAGTCCGTTGAGAACACCATGAAAATGGGCTTTCAAACAAATATAGAGTTTATATACGGTCATCAGGGACAAACTCTTAAAAGTTGGTTTGAAGAATTAAAACAAATTGTTCAAATTGATTCTCACGAATACCAATTTTACAGATTAAAAATTGATGCATACGGCGACCAGCAGGGTATAATTAAAAACATCAAAAAAAATCATCCCGAAGATTTTCCGAAACCGGAAGAAACAATAATGATGAAACAAATGGTGTTTGATTATCTCGGAAGTTTTGGTATTGAAGAAAATTTAAGAAGAGTCTTTACAAGGGATAAATCATATATTTCAAAATATGCTTTTAACCAATGTTGCATGCAATACGACCAAATAGGGCTCGGACTGACGGCATTTTCGTCTCTGAGAAACAGATTTGTGTTGAATACTCAGCATTTTGACCAATATTATGAAAGAATAAACAATAATATGTTACCTTTTAACAGAGGCTATGTAAGAGATGAGCTTGCGCAACAAAGATGGGCTATAATTCTTCCTTTGAAAAATTGGTTTATTATAAAGAAAAGATATAAACAGGTTACGGGAACGGAAATTGAAAATACTCAATTCTATCCGATTATTCAAAAACTCAAAGAGTATGACCTTATAACGGAAGATGACAATAAAGTCGCTTTAACCAAAAAAGGTGCTTTTTTCTCTGATGAGTTGGTTGAACTTTTCTATGAAGAAAAATTTATTCCGAAGCCGAAAGAATACTTTAATGACGGTCCTTTAAACCCTTATACCTGCTTAAAACAACTAACAAAATAATTACGCTGCCTGTTTTTCAAAGGTATCGTCACAAAGTCCTTTTCTTCTCCATTCGCAGTTGCCGCAGGTTTCTTTGTGCTTTTCTTTATCCATTACGGAAAAAACTTTTTCCATAATTTCTCTCCAAGTCATAACGCCGCCTGTTTTCAAATTAAGCATTTCTTTAACTTTATTATCGAGTTTTTCCAGAAAACTCATGTTGCATCGGACACCGTTTTCTCCTTTTGCATTCGGGCAGTTTTTACATAAATCGTCTTGTCCTTCAACTACTCTTACAAAAGTATCGGGGTTTTCTTTTAATTGGTATGTGATTGTATCCCAACTTGTCTTATGAACACCGTCATAACCTTTCCCTTGATATCCGGGGATACATAGAAAATGATGCGGTCTTATATTAATAATTTCAGGTTCTGCCATTTTTTTAACTCTTCCACTTACAATTTTATTAAATCTGTAAAGAAAGAGAATTTACTTTTTCTAAAAAAGGATTAACAATTCTTAAACTAAAATTTCTGAATTAAATCGTCAAAAGATATTTTAAGTTCCGAAAAATCGGTATCGAGAGTTTTGCTTTTCGCGATAACAATAAAAGATAAAGCATTTTGTATATTTGAAGGAATTTCGTTATTTTTCATTAAATCGTAATAAATTTCTCTTAATCTTCTCTTTATTTTATTTCGTTTAACGGCTCGTTTGTGAATTTTTTTGCTCACTACAAAGCCCGCCTTTGTCGGATAATCGTTATCTTTTTTGGGAGAACCGCAATACATAACAAAATAATCATTACTCTTACAGTTTTTTAATCTGAAAGTAGCGGAAAATGCGGTTGCTTTTCTTAATCTGTATTTTTTCTTTAACATAATAATTTTAATTAGACTTGAGGCTGCCGATTGGCAGCCTCAGAACACTTATGCTCTTTCTTTAGCGGTAATTGTCAATTTATGACGACCTTTTGCTCTTCTTCTGTTAAGAACTTCTCTTCCGCCGTCAGTAGCCATTCTTGCTCTGAAACCGCTTACATTTTGTCTTTTTCTCTTTGTTCCTTCAAGCGTACGTTTCATTTTATTTCTCCTTGAATAATAATCTATTAGTTATATTATGAATGATAAACAAGACAAAAATTAAAGTCAATCTTGAAAGGACAAAATGTTATGAATTATAAAATAGGATTTATCGGCGCAGGAAAAATGGCAACCGCAATAACTAAAGGAATTATTGAGTCAAAGATATGTGAAAGCAAAAATATATTTATTTACGATATTAACGATAGTGCTTTGGAAAAAATTCAAAATGACCTTAATGTTTCTCCTAAAAAATCAGCAGAAGATGTAGTTTCATCTTCCGATATATTGATTTTTGCTGTTAAACCTTTTGTAATGAGAGATGTCCTTTCAAATTTAAAAGATAAATTTAAAGAAAATCAACTTATTGTTTCAATTGCGGCAGGAATTTCAACAAAAACTATTGAAGAATACACAGGCAAACTTCCCGTAATCAGAGTAATGCCAAACACCCCCGCTTTTGTAAAAGAGGGAATGAGTGCGGTTTGCAGGGGAACTTATGCACAGGAAAAAGATTCGGATATTGTATGCGAAATATTTAATTCTCTAGGTAAAGCAATAAAAGAGGAAGAAAATAATATCGATGCAATTACGGCTGTAAGCGGTTCGGGACCTGCATATTTTTACTGTTTTATTAACGAATTTGCAAAAGCAGGCGAAAAATACGGGCTTAAAAAAGATACTGCAC
>Ga0256407_10001851_pt1 | contig 42594 bp, 25 predicted proteins | sample RumenRJG_04DNA_FD_193489 | JGI IMG/M metagenome (GOLD analysis project Ga0256407, IMG submission 193489) | Bovine rumen microbial communities from Lethbridge, Alberta, Canada - RJG_04 | ecosystem: Host-associated > Mammals > Digestive system > Stomach > Rumen | place: Canada: Alberta... | reverse complement strand
ACGAGTTTGTGTGCAACTGCTCCGACATCGACGACATCATCGTGTTCTACCGCGACGGCAAGTACAAGGTGGTGAAGGTAGCCGACAAGATCTTCGTGGGGAAGAACATCCTGCATGTGCAGGTGTTCAAAAAGAACGACACCCGCACCATCTACAATGTGGTTTACCGTGACGGCAAGCGCGGCAGTTACATGATCAAGCGCTTCAACGTGACCAGTCTGGCCCGCGACAAGGAATACGACCTCACACAGGGCACACCCGGTTCGCGCGTGGTCTACTTCACCTGCAACCCCAACGGCGAGGCCGAGGTCATCAAGGTGACGTTAGAGCCCAACCCCAAACTGAAGAAGATTTTCATCGAGAAAGACTTCTCCGAGGTGCTCATCAAGGGCCGCGGCAGCAAGGGCAACCTGCTCACCCGCAATCCTATCCACCGCATCGCACTGAAGAGCCATGGCCACAGCACCCTCGGAGGAAGGAAGGTGTGGTATGACCCCGACGTCAACCGACTGAACTACGACGAGCACGGACGCCTGCTGGGTGAGTTCAACGAGGGCGACTATATCCTCGTGGTGCTCGACAATGGTGAATTCTACATCTCCAACTTCGACGTGAACAACCACTTCGAGTCGAACATCCAGATTCTGGAGAAATGGGATCCCGACAAAGTATGGAGCGCCGTTCTCCTCGATGCCGACCAGCAAGGTTTCCTCTACCTGAAGCGCTTCAGGATGGAGGCTACCAAGCGCCATCAGAACTATCTGGGTGACAACCCCGAGAACCGGCTCATGCTGCTTACCGACCAGCCCTATCCCCGCATACAGGTGAACTTCGGCGGCACTGACGCCGGCAGAGAGCCCATGGAGGTGGACGTGGAGGAATTCATCGCCGTGAAAGGTTTCAAGGCCCGTGGCAAGCGCATCACCACCCTGCATATCGACTCGGTGGTGGAGTTGGAGCCCACCCGCTTCCCCGAGCCAGAGAAAGAGGCTGATGACGAGGACCCTGACGAACCCGAGAACCTTGACCCTGACGCCGGCAAGAGCGAGCAACAGATAATCACTGAGATTACAGGCCAACAGTTCTTCCAGTTTGATGACGATGACATGTAGCCCGTCCCCACTCCGTCTTGTCTTCACCCTGCTTCTGGCAGGGTGCATGGGCATGCTGCATGCCCAGGAAGACGAGCCGTTGGAAGTGATCAACGCCCAGATGATTGGATTGGGACGTATCAACACGCTCGACACCTATCTCTCGCCCGAGAAACACAGCGGTCCGGAACTGCGCTATATCTCGCAGACCACCCGTCTGAGACCCGGCCGGCGGTTCTCTACCCAACTCACACACTATGGAAGCTTTGCCACGACCGAGGACCGCTCGGGCGACGGCAGTCAGATGTCGGGACTCTACACCTTCAGTCTGGCCCGCCATCGCGATTGGTGGCTACGTGGCGACAAGTGGCTGCTTCAGGCCGGATGGATGGGCGACCTGAACATGGGGTTTATCTATGACGGACGCAACACCAACAATCCCGCCCAAGCGCGGTTCTCATTACAGTTAGGTCCTTCGCTCGCCGCCCTCTACAAGACGCATGTAGGCAAGATGCCGTTGGTGACCCGCTATGAGGTTTCGGCCCCCTTGATGGGACTGATGTTCAGTCCGAACTACGGTCAGTCTTACTATGAGATTTTCTCGCTTGGCAACTACGACCACAACATCGTGGCCACCACCATCTTCTCAGCCCCTTCGCTACGCCAGATGCTCACTGTCGACTTCCGGCTTTGGGGTATTACCTGGCGTGTGGGCTACCTTGGCGACATCCAACAGGCCAAGCCCAACCATCTGAAGCAACATTTCTACACCCACTCTCTTGTTCTCGGATTTGTGAGACACTTCAACATCACCGACCTCCAGCCATGACCAAGACCACCGTTTACCGCCATCTGCCGCATGCCCTGCGCCACCTTGCCATGGCATGCTGCCTCCTGCCGTTTTTCGCCTCGTGCATAGACGAGGACGAGATGCCCGACACCCCCTCCGGCAATCTCGAGGCCCTTTGGCACATCATCGACGAGCATTACTGTTTCCTAGACTACAAGAAGGCCACCATCGGTCTTGACTGGGACGAGGTGCATGCACGCTACTCGCAGCGCATGAACGACAAGATGACCAACCGCCAGATGTTCGAGGTGCTCTGCGACATGCTCTCGGAGTTGCGCGACGGCCATGTGAACATCTTCACCTCGTTCGACACCGGACGAGAGTGGAGTTGGCAGGAGGACTATCCCGCCAACGTGAGCGACACTTTGCTGCGGCGCTATCTGGGCACCGACTACAAGATGAGCAACGGCATGCAATATCGTGTGCTCGACGACAACATTGGCTACGTGCGCTACAGCAGCTTTGGCAACGACGTCGGAGCGAGCAACTTGGAGAGCATGCTCGTCACGTTGGCTCCTTGCCGTGGACTCATTATCGACATCCGCGACAATGGAGGTGGACTCATCACGACGGCCCAGGAACTTGCCGCCCGCTTCACCAACGAGGAAATGGTCGTGGGTTATATTCAGCACAAGACGGGGAAAGGGCGCAACGACTTCTCAAAGATGGAGGAGCAGCGGTTGTCGCCATCAAGCGGCCGTCGCTGGCAGAAGAAGGTGGCGGTACTCACCAACCGTGGCGTGTTCAGTGCCGCCAATGAGTTTGTGAAATACATGAAATGCTTCCCCAACACGATTGTCGTGGGCGACCGCACCGGTGGTGGAAGCGGCATGCCCTTCTCTAGCCAGTTGCCCTGTGGTTGGAGCGTGCGTTTCTCTGCCTGTCCGATGTACGACCGCGACAAGCAACACACCGAATTTGGCATCGACCCCGACTATGTTGTATCGCTCACCGACGACGATTTTGCCCGTGGGGTGGACACCATCATCGAAGCGGCCAGGAAATTGCTGGTAAAATAGTTATTTAGGAGTTCAGGAGTTCAGGAGTTCAGGAGTTCAGACATTACTCTTGAAGTATTGGGTTTTCAGGAGTTCAAGAAGATCAGACATTACTCTTGAAGTATTGGGTTTTCAGGAGCTCAGAAGTTCAGACATTACTCTTGGAGCATTGGGAATTCACGGAGTTTTTTTAATCAATTCATCATAGTCGGCCTCACCTCTTATCCGTCGTTTCCGCGACGTATCAAAGTGGTTGTCTATGAGGTTGCGCCCAGGTTGGTATTCCTTGCACGAGATGCCTGCCAAGTCAAGCAGCAGGTGTGGCAGGTCGTCGGTCATGAAAGGCCTATGCACCGACTGTTCTATCTGTCGGCAAAGGTCGGGATGATTATCCATGTATCTTTGCGTGCAGTAAATCCAGAAGGGGATGTCGTATTGCGGTATGACCACTTGCGAGGTGAGTTGCAGGTTGCGGCCATACTCCTGGCCACCGTCATAGACCAGTTCGCCATGGTCGGGCACATAGATGACAATGGCATCCTTCTGTTCGAAGGTCCTGACGATGGCATCCACCACGGCATCATTGTAGCGTATGGCATTGTCGTAGGACGCCAATATCTGCTTCTGCTCTTCATCGAGGTCGGGCCGATCGTAGTCGTCGGCATCGAAAATGGCATAATCGTCGGTATATCTCTGCTGATAGTCGGCATGCAAACCCATGAAATGGAAGATGGCGAGCCGGGGTGTCGTGGCAGCCGTGTCGCAAGAGTTGAGATAGTCATCAATCAGGTCCATATCATAGGGATGGCTTTCCGCATTGCGTTTGTCGAAGAGGTAAGGATTCAATTTGTCGTTGTTCATGAACACATCCTCCGTGAAATCGCTAAAGGCCGATTTCTTGTCGAGCGTGAACTGGTTGCTGAAGAAGTCCACCTCATATCCAGCCTTCTTGAAAATGGCTGGCACCACAGGATAGTCATACCAAAGTCCTTTCTCGTCGTAATCATAGAGTGTGAGCATGTTCTGGAACGATTTGAACGTCAGGTTGTACGAGGCGATGACATCATCGAATCGGAACAAACGCCCATTCTTCCCATTCTCCATTCTCCGCTGCTGCAAGGGTGTGGTAGGTTTGTCGTACCCATAGAGCGAGGCATGGTGGCGGTTGTAGCTCTCGCCAATGATGAGCACGATGACAGGCGACCTGAAAGAGCAAGCCTCCACACGTGTGGCGCGCACGTTACGTGCCAGGTGTTTTCTCATCTTCGAAAACCTATGGATTTCCTTGAACGACAGAGCCAGACGATAGACCGGCAGGTACTCACGGGTCATTGTGTCGAAATCCACGAACTCCTTCATATCGTCATCGGACACACGCGAGTAGACATGCAGCAGGTAGCGCTTGTTGGTGATGCCATAGACCGCGGATGCCAGCGTGATGACGAGCAACAAAGTGACGAGACTTTGCGGAAGAGTCGGCTTTTTCTTTCGCAAATAATGGATGGCAAAAGGGAGCAGGAGCAGCAACGAGAGCGGTGTGGCCAACAACCTGGGCGAGAGATAGAAGCCTACAGCCTCGGTGGCCTCCTGCATATTGGTCTGCATCCAAGTCTGCACCACGTTGGGAAGCAGTGCCGTTCCCATAACTTGGAAGCAAACCATATCTGTCACACCTATTATATAAAGGAGAGCAAAGACCACCCCTTTCGCTGGGGTGCGCCATTTTCGGGGCACCAGCATCATGAACAGACAGAGCACATAGACATCAGCAAACATCTCTAGTCCGGCGCGCATCCTGCTACAGCGTCCGTAAATGACAAAGATGATAGAAATGCTGAAGAGCAAAATCACGGCAATATAGAACACCGGATTCTTGCTCACCGGTGCCATCACCCAATCAATGACTTGTCGTATTCGTCTTCCCATTCCATGTGCAAAAGTAGTGCAAGGTGAGTAAAAAGCAAAACATAAAACAAAGTTTTTGTTTTCTTTTTCAAGCCGAAGCCTACTTTCACTTGCCTTTTTCCGGTCAAATGCGACAACGATTTTGGTCCTTTTCCCCATTTGTCGCATTTTCAGGAATCTGTCCTATCCTTATGGTAAAGAAAGGACCAAAAATGCACTGTCGGCAACGGGCAATACCTATCTTTGCATCAGGAAAAGGCAATTGCTGCCTGCCCCATCACAATGAAAATAATAACAATAATAAAAATACGACAATGGAAACAACAAAATCATCGACAAATGAGGACTCCCGAAGCAAGAAATCCGGAGTGATGAAGAAAATCAGGCATTATGCCAAATTTTTCGTCTACAGCTACACGCAATACCTCAAGACAGGCGAAACGTCATTCTACTCCACCTGGTATGGACATCCCTATGGAATGAGATAAATAAATGCGTTTGAGAACAACGGGAGAATAGTGATGGAATAAAACGTGGCCATCACATAGCCAAAAAAACAGCAAGAAAGAAATCGATGCGACACATTTCGCATCGATTTCTTTGTTTTGTCCACTATATACACTGCTGTCTGATACACTTTTGAAAGAAGTCATAAAAAAACATCCAAGCAACTGATATTAACAGTAATTTTGTCTCAGAAAACAAGAACAAAAAACAATAACAATAAAAAAAATACAAACATGAAAAAGATAAAGACAATGATGAACGCTATCCTCGGAATGATGAGACGTTCAGTAGCTTTCAAGAACAACAAGATGATTTTCGCCAACGAACTGCCAACAGACGCGAAGAAATTCCTTCAGGAGAACTTCCCCAACCAGTATGTCGCTTACGCTGAGAAAAAAGGAACGGAATATGAGATCAACCTCAACGATGGCACCGAGGTCACGTTCTCGAAAGAAGGGTTCTGGGACAAAGTCGACTGCAAGTTGAATTCTATCCCTACGACGCTGCTGCCAGAGAGCATCATCAACAACGTGAAAGAATTGTTCAACGACACGCTGGTGGTATGCGCCGACAATACGAAGATGGCTTATTGCGTCATGCTGTCCAACGGCATCTGCCTGAAGTACGACAAGGAGGGCCATCTCGCCTAACGGCAGGGAGAAAAGTCAATCAAAGGATTACATATTAGTATAGAACGTTTGGAGGGTGCGTCAAGTGATTTGGCGCACCCTCTTTTGCTGAATGGCGGCAATATAGAGCAAGAAGTAATGTGCTGAGGACCATGAGCCGTGAAGGCGGTATGGAGCATTCACATAACCAAAAACACACTAGAAAAGAGGTCGATGCGACAAGTTTCGCATCGTTTTTTTTGTTTTGACCGAAATATGGTCGACTGTCTGATGCACTTTTGAAAGAAACCATGAAAAAACATCCAGGCTACTGATATTCGCAGTAATTTTGTCTCAGAAAACAAGAACAAAAAACAATAACAATAAAAAAAAAAACAACATGAAACAGATGACAACAATGATGAACGCTTTCTTCGGAATGATGAGACGTTCAGTAGCAATCAAGAACAACGAGATGGTTTTCGCCAACGAACTGTCAGCAGACACAAAGGCATTCCTTCAGGAGAACTTCCCCAACCAGGCTGTCGCCTATGCCGAGAAAAAAGGCAATATGCTTGAAGTCAGTCTCAACGACGGAACGGAAGTCACTTTCTCAAAGGATGGCACATGGGGAAAGGTCAGCCGCAATCAAGAGCCGCTTCCAGCATCACTGCTTCCGGTTTCCATCACCAACAACGTGAAGACGCTCTTCAACGACGCCCTGATTGTATGCGCCGACAAGACGAAACAAGCCTATAGCGTCATGCTCTCCAACGGCATCAGTCTGAAATATAGCATGGATGGCCATTTAGCATGACCGCCCGCGATATTCAAACGATAGATAAAGAATGATTGATAGTTGATGGGGTGTGCCTAAAGTGAAGGCACACCCCATTTTCGGGAATTATAGGCATCAAAAAATCCCTAGCAATTGTTTTGCAATTACTTGGGATTAATACGGGTGCGCCTGAAAGGACTCGAACCTTCACGTCGTAAGACACTAGATCCTAAGTCTAGCGCGTCTGCCAATTCCGCCACAAGCGCATTTTTGATTTGGGCGGTGCAAAGTTAAGAAAAAGAAACCGAAAGCGCAAATAAATGCAAGAATAAATCAAAGTCTGTTCAAGAAAGCAAGGAAACACGGCTCATCCAATACGTCGATGAAGAAATATGAGAAGGAGTTTTTCCGATAATCACTTTTTTATTATCTTTGCCATTACTTGAAGTAGAAAGGCGCAGTTCGGAAAAGAAGAGATGAAACTATTACTACGAGCGGCCTCAGCAAAACAAATAAAACAAACGATGAGAACAAGAAGCGATGTATTCCAGATCGAACAGGATATCGAATGGACCAACCCTGCCCCAGGTATCCAGCGGCAAATCATGGCCTACGACGGTCAGTTGATGATGGTGAAAGTGAAATTCGAGAAAGGAGCCGTGGGCACCCCACACACCCACTATCACTCACAGGGCACCTATGTAGCCTGCGGGAAATTTGAGGTGACCATCGGCAGTGAGCAACGTGTGCTCCAGACCGGTGATGGCTACTATGTTTCCCCCGACGAGATTCATGGTTGCGTATGTCTGGAGGCCGGTGTGCTCATCGACACCTTCAGTCCGATGCGTCAGGATTTCCTCTAATACCATCCATAGACTTTTCACTCCTATTCAATCCATCTTCAAGGCCGAACTCACCTCGTTAGGCCATTATTACAATAAGGCAAAAAATCACCCCCACGCCTCAAAGCGAGGCATGGGGATGTGTGCATCATGATTGCTCATGCTGTGTATATTGGGGTTTGGATTACCTGCGGTGACCATTCGGGCGGCCGGGGCCATGACCATTGCCGTGACCGACAGAGGGGCCGTGATGACCATTGCCATGACCTACCGAGGGACCATGATGGCCGGGACCGTGACCTGCAGAGGGACCGTGATGGCCGGGGCGTGCTGGCGGAGCCGGGTGGTTGAAGTGATGATGGGCGTAGAAGCTTGCCCCCCTATGGTTGTGTCCACCACGGTAGCTCACGAACACGGCTGGGCGGTGCATGAACATCCGGTTGTGATGGTAACGACCGTAGATGGCGAAGGACCAGCCCCCAGCATTCCAAACAAGCGGACGGTAGAAGTAGGTGCTTGCCAGGTAGCGGTTGTACTGCACTGTGCTGAGCACGAAGCGCAAGTCGCGGTTGCGCAGATCCCACCAGGGTCCGAGCACGTCGGCACGGGTGTTGACATTGAGCAGGTAGTCGAGGTTGATCTCATACACTGCCTCATACTGTGCGTTGGTAAGACCCAGTTCGTATGCCATTTTATCACTGAGGAACAGTGCCTCGTTGCGTGCGGCATTATATGTCATTGCGTTGGCCGAGATGGCTATCGTCATCATCATTGCCATGAGCATCATCTTCTTCATAATCGTATATTTTTATCTGGTTTGTAAATCGTTGTTGTTTCTTTTCATTGGCAAAGGTAGTGCAAAAAGGATGCCCATGAAAAGGATTGTACCTAAAGAGCGGTAGGTTTTTCCCTATCGTTGCGGGGGAATGTCCTAAACGGCTAAAAAATACATCCAAAAGATGTCAATAAAAAATAAAAACATGGTTTGTGACACGAGAAATGATATTTTTTATTATCTTTGGCGAGGAAAAGGCACAATCCTTTCACCCCATACCTTAAAATAAAATTGAACGATGAACGACGAAGAAAGAAAAGAACTGGAGCAGTTGCGTGAGGAAGTGGCGCGGCTGGAAGAGACGAACAAGAAACTGACCGAAGGCTGTGAGCAACTCGTAGCCCGCAATATGATGCTTGCCGAGAAGCTCGACTTCTACTATGAGGTTCGTAGGCATGTGGAATGGCTGAAAGACCTTGTGAGAAGGCACCGTGAGTTGATGGCCCAGGCCGACCTCCGCAACGATGAGGAATTGCTGGCCATCATCGAGGCGAAGTTGGAAGGCGACAACATTCCCCTTCCTCCAGAGTATGGTATCCGTGAGGTGGCTGAGTTGGTGGGCACAACCCAAACCCGCATCTCCACGCTCTACAAGGAAAAAACCATCTACCACTCTGTGGACAAATATCTCGACTTTCTCCGCCTGATGCGTGCTTTGCGCATGCTGAAGGAGAACCCGCAATACAGCATTGAGGCGATTGCGGCCGATGCCGGATACAACACCGTGCGCACCCTGAACCGGAAAATCCAGGAAGCCATAGGCATCACTCCCCGACAGTATCGCGACATCACCAACCCCGACCAAGACTAGAACAAGACGTCCTCTCCCAGCAAGGAGGGGACGCTTTCTTTCATCACACCTGTTCTTGGGCGAATAGTTTGTATTTGGGCAAATAAAAAAAGTGTGCTACACTCACGTGCAACACACCGTCATTAAAAAAAATACAACATGATGTGATGATTATATCTTGTTATGGATTAGCCTTTCCTCCCCTGACGAGAGGGATTCCTCGACCTCTCCTGCATTCACATCCATGATGTTGGTTCAGTTTGTGATTTTTTGCTATGCAGAATTCTTATGTCAGGTATTGTTTACAATGCAAAGATACGACGGGATGATGGCTTGCGCCAAATAAACCTATCATCATCTTCTTATGCACTTCGGACACATCCTTGTATTTCAGACAAATAGGCAAAATAAGATTTCCAGCTGTCCGAAACCCGTTTTTCCTTTTGCGTTTTCTGGCATCAAGGCTGAAAAAAAGCCATGTGTAACAAAACGAATAACTTCTGATACAATCGAGGAAAACCACGTGCAAGATTTTGCCTATCTTTGCTCACACTAACAAAAAAACAAGAAAAAAATGAAACGACTGCATTGCTTATTCATGCTCATCGCCCTCTCGCTGCAGGTCATGGCAGCCGGCCAATGGCCTATGAGGTCGCAAGGTCCTTTAGAGAAGGGAGCCTTCGAGACCCGTCAGTATCGTAATCTCTTCGTTGAGACGGGCTATCGTCCTGACGCCGTGGAGCAGAAACTAAAAGAAGTGTTCGATGACGTGTTTCATGGTCCCAACAAAGTGTATTTCGAGGTGGGCGACAGCCTGGGCTACATCAGCGACATCAAGAACCACGACGTGCGCACCGAAGGCATGTCGTATGGTCTGATGATTGCAGTTCAGATGGGCGAGAAGGACATTTTCGACCGTATCTGGCGCTGGAGCAAGAAATACATGCAGCACCAGGAAGGCTCGCGCAAGGGCTACTTTGCATGGAGTTGCAAGACCGATGGCACCCGCAATGCCCAGGGAGCCGCTTCCGACGGCGAGTTGTATTTCATCACCGCCCTGCTCTTTGCCTCTAACCAGTGGGGCGATGACACCGGCATCAACTACAAGGGCGAGGCCCAGCACATCCTCGACTGCATCATGCCCCGTGAATACGAGCCCGAGGCAGGTGGTTTTGGAGGCTTCGGAGGTCCCCGTCAGTCGGGTCCACAAAAGATGTACCTGATCGACCCAGAGACGAAACTCATCACCTTCACCCCCGATGGTTTCGGACAACGCTATACCGACCCTTCCTATCATATCCCAGCCTTCTATGAGGTATGGGCACGATGGGCCGACGACGGCCGGTCCGCCTATTGGAAAGAGTGTGCGCAGAAGTCGCGTGAGTTTCTACACAAGGCCATCCATCCCGAGACCGGGTTGAACCCCGATATGTGCAACTACGACGGCAGTCTGATGCAGAACGGTTGGATGGCCCGTGGTGGAGGCAGCAATTTCCGCTACGACTCCTGGCGAGTTCCGATGAACATTGCCCTCGACTACGAGTGGAGTTGTGCCGACAAGGATTGGCAGCGGCAGTATGGCGAGCGGTTCCAGAACTTCCTCTACGCGCAGGGCATTGACACCTTCGTCGACCAATACCGTGTCGACGGCACGTTGCCCGAGGGCAACGAGATCCTGCAAGCCGGCGGATTCAGGAAACTGCGCCACAGCATCGGGTTGGTAGCCACCTCGGCAGCCGCCTCGGTGATGTGCAGCCATGAGAAGCGCAAGGAGTTTATCAAAGCCCTATGGGAAGCCAAGCATGAGCCATTCGAAGACGGCTATTTCGACGCCTACTACGACGGTCTGCTCCGCCTGTTCGCTTTCATGCACCTGAGCGGGCACTACCGCGTCATCTTCCCCTCTCCCTACCGTGTGATGAAGACCGGCAATCTGTCGGCCACCATCGACACTGGTGCCGGCGGCAAGATTCTCTCGCTGAAATATGGCAACACTGAGATTATCTCGCAGTCGCGCATGCCCGAGTCGTTTGGCAGCACGTTCTGGACCAGTCCGCAGAAAGAATGGAACTGGCCACCGGTGCAGGAGTTCGACAAGTATCCCTATGAGATAGAGGAGGATGGAGCCACGCTGAGCATCATCAGCAGTGTGGCCCCGAAACTGGGACTGAAGGTGCGGAAACAGTTCAGCACCGACGAGCGAAACAACGCCTTGGTGGTGCGCTACTCCATCATCAATGCCGGCACCACCTCGCGCAAGGTTGCCCCCTGGGAGATTACACGTGTGCCCAACGAGGGCCTGATTTTCTTCGACGCACCTGTGGATGCCATCACCCCAAGCGGATTGATGCCTTTCACCTCTTCGGAGGGCATCGCTTGGTATCAGACCGACACGGCCGGCGAGAACCGCAAGATCAATGCCGATGGTAAAGGATGGCTGGCCTACCTGAACAATGGTCTGCTGCTGGTGAAGCGGTTTGAGGATCTCTCTCCCACCCAGCCTGCTCCCGGCGAGGCCGAGATACAGGTATATGTGAACCGGGGCAAGACCTATATCGAGCTTGAGAGTCAAGGAGCATACACCAATCTGTCCCCAGGCGAAGAACTCACCTGGACCGTGAGATGGCAGCTGGAGCCCTACGAGGGAACCGCCCCATCGAAACAATTGGTGAAAAAAGTGAGGAAGATGGTGAAGAAGCACTGAGGCTTGCCGTCAAACGGTAGCCTCGATACCGGCGACCGAATCGCCCGGCACCTCTATACGTGCCTTCTCCACACTCACATCGCCCATGCGCGAGATGGTGACGATGAAGGGGATATACTCCTCGGAGAGTTCGTCGGGCGACCCCACACTTCCCAAGAAATGAAGTCCGCTGGCATCGGCATCGTTGAACACCAGTCCAAGGATGACGTTCTTCGAGAGATAAGCCTCGTCCACATAACTATCGAACAGGTTCTTCGTGAAATTCTTCTCGAAGAACACGCTGCCATCGGCCCGCGTGATTTTCATTTTGATGACGTTATTGCGATAGCGCTTGCCATTGTTGTCGGTCACTACCGAAAGACTGTCGGAAGTGTGCCGTCTCACCGCCACTTTGTATGAACTGCCAAGCCACTTCACCGTCTCTTCGTTCTCGGTGGTGTTCATCTTATGTACAAGCGTGTCGACCACTTTCTCCTCGCGGGGCGGCACAATGATATTGTTGTGCACGGTCGATTTCTTTTCTTTCTCGCACGACATGATGAAGGCCGCAGCCATCAACACGGTAAAAAGGACAGTTATTTTTTTCATTTCGGAAAAGAGACTTAATCAATCAATTATTCAATATAAGCAACCTCGCTAGTTCACCTGATCCTCAGGAGGATAGAGGTAAAAGCCCGCCTCGCTGGGATGGTCGAGCACCTTGCACCGAGGGTCCTCCTTGGTAAGCAGCCAAGCCATCCACAGGTCGCCCGCCGCTGCCGCGATAAAGAACACCCCCAGGGCCAGCAGCCACAGCGATGAGATGTACATTGCCACCATAGTGGGAACGATGCCCAGCAGCACGCAAGGCATGAGCGCTGCCTTCTGATAGTATCGCAGCGAAATCGGCTCGTCGCAGTGACAATAAGGGGTGAGCATCTTCCATATCACACCAAAGCTGATGCTCTTCCATCCACTTGGTGCGAAACAAGCGAAAGTGATGCCATGGATGAGTTCGTGAAGCACGATGCCCACCATCATTGCCCCGACAAACAGCAACACCTTTGTCGGTGACAGCGGATCCTTAAAAGTGGCCAGATTGAAAGCCTTTGGCCAAATCATGAAAAAGAAGAAGAGCATCACCAGTGTAGTGCCCACCAATAATCCCACGGCAAACTGATTGGCCTTCACAATGTCGATTGTCACCATGCGACGGCTCTCATTGGAGTTGTTCTCGTTATTCATTTAGCTGCAAGGATACGATTTTGATTTGCAAAATTAGGCATTTCCAATCTAAATCGCAAATTTTGATGTCTTTTTTAGTTGGTCATCCATCGACTACCGCCACCAACTCAGAATCTCAGCAGTTGGGAGCCCTTGAGACCCGGTTCGTCACTGTCGACCTGAATGACGTAGACCGCATGGGGCAAGGAGAACGGCAGATAGTAATCAAGGGCACCTCTTTCGAACTGTCGGTTGGCCACACACTCACCACTCACGGTGTAGACCCTCACAGTGAAGGGATGCCGAGGAGCGGCATCCAACTGCATGTGAATGGCCCCGTTGCCATTGGGGCGGATATGCAAGAGAGCAGGCTGGTGCGTGCTGACACCAGGTATCGAACTGTCGATGCCCAACACATGGAGCATGCCTGCATAAGCATCGATGAGTCCATAACCATAGGAGTTGTTGGGATATTCGAGATCCGCCTCTGGAGGCATACAGGTGGCGGCAAAGGTGGCCTTCACGTCATCGGGAGTGAGGTTGGGATTGGCCTGAAGCCAAAGGGCAATGATGCCAGCGGCTGCCGGACAAGCCATGGATGTGCCCGACAAGGCCATCCAAGGATATTCACGGTCGTTGTAAGATGTAGTACTGACAAAAGACACCGACCTGTCGGTGGTGCAAAAACTATTTCCCGACGAGATGACGTTTACGCCAGGAGTCACGGCATCGGGTTTTGTCAGTCCGTCGAATGTAGGACCTACTGAAGAAAAAACAGCCAGGGTCCCCTTAGGAGTCCTTATGCCATGTCCAGCAATGGTGTCTCCCTTCATGTTCACGAAATATTCCCTACAATTCAGAGCCCCTATTGAGACCATGTTGGGCAAGCAGGCAGGCATCGTGATGCTGTGGCTGTGCTCGGCCGATTCGAATCGTCCATCGAATGAAAAGTCAGCGATAAAATGGTTATTCAAGCACGTGTACATCTCCACAAAGCACGGTTCATCTTCCTTGTTTTCAATGAGCATCATCACCCTGTTGTTGGATTCAGAATTGGAACTCACGCTGAAGGTATAGAATGTGCCCTCCTTGCTCAGCGACATGTGATAGGGCCCGAGGTCTACGGGATGGTCGGGCAGGTCGTTGGTGTCGTAAACAAGAGAGTCGTCCTTGACGTAACTGATAATATCCAATTTTGATGAGATGCACTTCAGCCTGAAGTTGCCTTCACTCCTTAGATACACCTTTCCCCTTCCATCCTGCAGCAAGAGGGTAGAACCGGCGTGAGCCTGTGATGCAGGCTTCACCACATAGGTGGCATAGGTGTTGCTGTTGCCAGCCGCCACCACAATGATGCGGCCGGGTCCGGTGAGAAGGCCAAAGGCCTCGCGGAAGAGTTCGGCGTCGGTGTCGATGTAGTCGAACCCCACGCTGTAGGTGATGACACACGGACGCTGCAGTGAGTCGGCATAATCGAAGATGTGCTTCATCAGCGCCACTTCGTTGGCAGAGCACAAGCTTAGAGGAACTCCTTTCGAGGCCACGGCATATATATCAGCCCCATAAGCAGCCCCAGCATAGGGCGTGCCGAAGCCACTACCAGCGGCTATACCGAGACAGTGGGTGCCATGGGTTCCGCTCACGTCGGCAGAGTGCTGTTTCGCGGCAATGTCATCGGGAGTGAGGTATTCGCGGCCAAGAGGTATTGTCTGGCCAATGGTCTCATCATCGGGCGCAAACTGGTCGAGAAATCCGACAATGCGCGTGTGGCTCCCATCAACGGAGAGGAACGTGGGATGACTGATGTCGAAGCCACCATCGACGATGCCCAACAGCACGCCTTCGCCATCATAGGCCTGAGAAAGAGGCGCTTGCCCCTCGTACAGCGGTGTGCTGTTCACCCATTGGCGAGTGACATCGTTCATAACCACCCCACCCAACTGGGTCTCTATGCGATCGATGAGTTCGCTCTCGGAGAGAATGGGCAACGCATCGACAGGTATATTGACGATGAGGATATCACCCACCCGGGCCACCACCTCGCATTGCTGTCGGGCGAGCAAATCCTCACCACTGGCATGGCGCAAGCGGACAAAGGCGCAAACCTTTTGCCCAAGGCCTTTCGCATGAAACAGCCCACTTGTCTGCCCAGACATGATTCGCTTAATATCCATCGACAGTGATGGACCATTCCCGGCCATTGCCGGCAAGGAGAGCAACAGCATGGCTATCACTCCTATCAAACTTCTGATGGGTGTTTTCTCCTTCGTAAACATCTTTTTTTCTATATTTTGCCCTTTTCTCTGCTCATTAGGGAAGGTTGACTATTTCACCTCCTCCCAGTGAAGTACGGCGCCATTGCGACGGGCCGGGTCGGCACCTGTGAAGTCCATGGAATAAGGGCTTCCTGTCGTGGGACTCTTCCCGATATAGCGGTGGTTACGCAGGGAGAGGAGCATGAAGTCGTGGTCGAGATAGTCTTGCCACATGAAGGTCTCGGCTTCCAGCGGGTCGGTGGTGAAACGCACATCGCCGGGGAGTCCATTGCCAAAGACCTTGATGTATCGTCCATCGGCACATTTCAGCGCTATGATGCCGCAGCCCCTATCGTCAATGGTGAATTTCGTCTCTTCGCTCTTGTCACTGGGATGGGTGTCGTGGAGTAGGCCATGCTTGAGTGCTATAGCCGGTTTTCCCGAGGCTTTGTTGATGATGCGGAACGTCTTGCCGCAGGGGATGTTGCCGCTGCGATCGGCACAAGGCTCATCCACGGTGAAGTTGTCGAATTCGGCATAACCACCTTTCTTTCCATCTTTGTTGAAGGCGAATAGGGCGTGGCGAGAACCCTGGAAGGTGACAAGCTGATAGGAGAGAGGCATCATGCGTCCGAGGGTCTGGAAGGTCTTCCCGTCGGTAGAATACGCATACTGAGCCTGGTCGTTGTCATACTCGCCTATGCAGCGCAGCCATATCTTTCCTTGGGGTAAAGTCACTGGCACATCAATGGTGTCGTTGGTGAGTTGTTCGAAACAGCGGAGGGTCAGTTGGTTGCCTTTTTTTACGATACCAATCCACGAGCAAGGCAGGTTGATGTTGCCAAGGCCGCAGACATCACCATCCTTCATCCCCTTCACATAAAGTTCCACGGTGGCTATTGACTTGGGGCCTATGACGCGTTGTGTCAACGTGTTGCGTGCCCACATCAGTTGTTCGGCAGGCATGGCGTTCAGTCTTAGTCTCCCTCCTTTGATGCTCCACATCTTGTCATCGGGGTTATGGTTCCATTGCCAGACACGACCAAGTGTTTTCCCGTCGAAGTTCTCATTGCGTTCGTAAGGAGCGCTGACGGGCTGTGGGTCTTTAGTGCCATATAAGGTCAAGACGGTGCCGACGCAATTAAGGGTTGCGTCGGGTTTGTACCATGTGCGTGGTGCACGGCCAAGATTGCCTTCCAATCCCACCATAGGCCAGCCATCGACCCATGTCATCGGCATGAGGCATACGGTGCGGCCGATGGAGTGGAAATCCTGCATGAGCAAGGCCCACCACTGTCCGTTGGGACCTTTCACGATGCCACCCTGATGGGCGTTGGTGCAAGCCGTGGCGTCCTTGTCCAATGGACCAAGGCCGAACTTCGTGCCGTCGCGCCCAATGCGATATTTCTCGCCACGTGGCACCTCGGTGAGCGAGGCGGCGTGGTAGCCATAGGTCTCATCGGCGGTGATGACGCGCGTCTCGTAAGGTCCCCAAATGCTCTTCGACCGTGAGCAAAGTGTCCGGCCGTTGGGGCGGTAGTCAGTGGAGATGAGGTAGTACGTGCCGTCGATTTTGTACATGTGGTGGCCCTCTCCCACTCCATTGCCCTCGGGGATGATGGTGCGGGTGGTGCCTTCCTTCGGGCCACTCATGTCTGGCTCCAGTTCAGTGCATTTCACTTCGCCGTAGCCGTGAATGGCGTAAATCTTACCATCGTCGTCGAAGAGCACGCTAAGGTCGTAGATGTTACCTTTCATATTGTGGTGTTGCCACGGTCCCTTGATATCCTTTGCAGTGTAGCATTGCAGTCCCTTGCCATTGACGTTGGTGTAAACGTAGAACTGTCCGTTGGCATAGCGGATGCAAGGTGCCCAAACGCCTTGACCGTAAATCTCCTCGTGGTTTTTCAGCGAGAAACGGTCTTCCTCGAAGTCGAAGCGGTCGAAGCAATAGGCGATATTCTCCCAGTTCACCAGGTCTTTGGAGTGGAGGATGACGAGTCCGGGAACGGTATGCATAGTAGTACCGGCCAAGTAGTAGTCATCGCCTACACGCAGGATGTCGGGATCGCTGAACTCATCGTAAAACAAGGGATTGGTGAATGTCCCATCTCCATTATCGGCAGTCCAAGAGGTGGTCTGTGCTTGAGCACAAAGTGCCATTACCGATAAAATGATGGCTAAATAAATGTTTCTTCGCATATTGATTTGTCTTAGGATTAATTTTGATGCAAATTTAGGCATTTTTTGTGGATACTGAGTATTTTGCGCTTTTTTTCACACTTCTTTTCCGCTTTCGATGTTTTTTCCTTGTTAGTACCTTAGGCTTATCAAGGACGAGGCAGGACCTCGTCATACTGAGAAAAGGGCGTGGTGCTCGCCTTCCACCCTCTTTGCCACTTGTGGCGAAGATAGGATGCGGCTTGGGAAAGCAAAAAAACTTTGAATTATGTTTGGTTTTCCGCTCACCTTTCACTATCTTTGCCACTGCGTGGCGAAGATAGGATGCGGTTCTTGCACTATCTTTGCAGCAAATAGACAAACTACGACCTAAACAAACTTGGTCTCTGAGAACCACACCGACCATGAGCAAAACTATTTTCCATTGCCCGTCATGGCTATTGTCGTTGACACTCCTGCTGTCGGCGACACTCTCGTTGTGCCCTACCCCCTCGCAAGCGCAACGCCACGATTGGGAAGACCAAAGTGTGCTGCAAATCAACCGCGAAGCCCCAAGAGCCAGTTTCATGGCCTATGGCATGGAGCCTGGCGACCGCCACCTCTCACTCGATGGTCAATGGAAATTCCATTGGACGAAGACCCCCGACGAGCAGCCCCAAGGGTTTGAGCGCCCGTCGTTCGACGACTCCTCCTGGGAGGTGTTTCCCGTACCTGGCGACTGGGAGATGAATGGCTACGGCACTCCCATCTACAGCAGTAGTGGCTACACTTTCAAGATTGACCCTCCACGGGTGATGGGCGAGCCCAAATCTACCTATACCGCTTTTGTGGAGCGTAACCCCACCGCCGTATACCGTCGCACTTTCAGCGTGCCCGACGAATGGAAAGGCATGGAGGTGTTCCTTAGGTTCGGTGCTGTGAGCAGTGCTTTCTACGTTTGGGTGAACGGCCAACTTGCAGGCTACTCGCAGGGCAGCATGGAACCCGCCGAGTTTCGTATCACCGACTATCTGCACGGCACCGACAACCAACTGACGCTCCAGGTGATGAAATACAGCGACGGCAGTTACCTTGAGGACCAGGACATGTGGCGCATGGCCGGCATCCACCGCAGCGTGGAGTTGATAGCCACCCCTCGCATCCGCATCCGCGACTTTGGCATCCGCACCCTGTTCGACGACCAGTACCGCGATGCCCGACTCATCATCCACCCCGAGTTAGCCGTTGTGGGCAACCAGCGTGGCGAAGGTTTCCGGGTGACCGCCCGCCTCACCGACGAAGACGGACAGGAGATGCTCGACAGCATCCTTTCACAGGATGCCGCCACCATGCTCAATCTCGACCACAAGGCCGCCATCATGAACGACCGCAACCCACAGCGTGGCTATCCCAAATGGGGATGGCTCACGGCCAAGGTGAGGAATCCCCACAAATGGTCGGCCGAGACCCCTTATCTCTACACCCTTCATCTCTCGCTTGTCGACTCTATGGGCAACGTTGTGGAGCAAGTGCAGACCAAAGTGGGCTTCCGCCAACTGGAAATCAAGGACGGCCGACTGCTCGTGAACGGCAAGCCTGTGAGGCTGCGTGGCGTGAACCGTCATGAGATGGACCCCGTGACCGGACATGTGATGACCGAGGAGCGCATGCTGCAGGACATCCTGCTGATGAAACGCGCCAACATCAACGCCGTGCGCACCTGCCACTACCCCAACACCGAACGGTGGTATGCACTCTGCGACAGCATCGGACTCTATGTGATGGACGAGGCCGACATCGAGGAGCATGGCCTGCGCGGACAGTTGGCCAGCGACCCCTCATGGGCCCCGGCATGGATAGACCGCACCCAGCGCCTTGTGGTGCGCGACCGCAACCACCCCAGCGTGGTGATGTGGAGCCTGGGCAACGAGGCCGGATGGGGTTCGAACTTTGCCCTCACCGCCGCATGGATACACGAGTACGACCCCACCCGTTTCGTACACTACGAGGGAGCACAAGGCACAGGAGCAGAAGCCTACGGATGGCACGGCGACCCAAAATCGGTGGACGTCATCTCACGCTTCTACCCCCGCACACAAGACGACTACCTGAATCCTGGTGTGGCCGACAACAATATGGAGCGCCCCGAGAATGCCCGTTGGGAACGTTTGCTCTCCATTGCCCGCGACGACAGCGACCAGCGCCCAGTGCTCACCAGCGAGTATGCCCACGCCATGGGCAATGCCCTTGGCAATTTCAAGGAATACTGGGACGAGATATACAGTCATCCCCGTATGTTGGGTGGTTTCATCTGGGAGTGGGCCGACGAAGGCATCTTCAAGACCCAGAATGGCAAGCGGATGGTGGCCTATGGCGGTGACTTCGGTGATGTGCCCAACCTGAAAGCCTTCTGCGTGAAAGGCATCGTGAGCAGCGACCGCGAGACCACCCCCAAGTACGATGAGGTGAAGGCCGTCTACTCCCCTATCCAATTTTCCTATGAAAACGGCCAAGTGTGCCCCATTCTCCGCGACGAGAACTACACGCTGGATGATTTTGCCATTAGGCAAGAGAGCCACGACGGATTCATCGACGTGTATGCCACCCTCTGCCACGACACCCGATGGGCAAAAGCCGGGCATCTGGTGCATCACCAGCAATTCGTCAGCGACCCACAATGGTATAAGAAAGTCGTGGAACAGCGTCAGAAGCAATTCATGAAAAAGAGCAAAAAGAGAAAGGCCGTGACCACCGAACAGCAAGAAGCCGCCGCACGAGAATTCTTTGCCTTGCTCAGGCCTCATTTCTTCCGAGCCCCCACCGACAACGACAAAGGGTTCGGCAACTGGATAGCCAAAGACTGGAAGAAGCAACAGCTCGACCAACTGCGCGACTCCATCGTCGAGCCCCTCATCCTTGTACAGGGAGCCGATGGCAATTTGACCGCCACCGCCACGACCGCCTACCACACCCTCGAGGGAAGCATCACCACCGAATACCGCTTCGTGGTGGCCCCAGACCTCAGCATCGACTTCACCGCCACCTATACCCCTTCGGGCAACCTTCCCCCACTGCCCTGCATGGGCAACACCCTCGTACTGCCCAAGCAGTATGGGCACCTTACCTATTACGGTCGTGGCCCCAACGACAACTATCCCGACCGGCACGCCTCCACCACCATCGCACTGTGGAAAAGCATTGTGGGCGAACAATACGTGCATTACCCAAGGCCACAAGACAGTGGCAACCACGACGACGTGGCCTATCTGGAACTCACCGACAGCAAGGGTGGCGGATGGCGCGTGACTTGCACCGACCTTCCCTTCTCGTTCGCCGCCCTGCCCTACAGCACCGACCACCTCTATGCCACGGCCCACGACTGCGAACTTGTGGAAGATGCCCAACACATCTACCTGAACCTTGACGCCGCCGTGATGGGACTGGGCAACAGCTCATGTGGTCCGGGTGTGCTCACCCGGTATGCCATTCCCCAGCGCCCCCACACCCTGCATGTGCGGTTAGAAAGGAAGTGAACCAGCATGGGCAACAAAGAAAACAATAAAGAAGACACATATATGAGAAAAGTATTTCCTATCATCATGGCCATATGGGCACTTGCCTGCAATGCCCAAACCGATGTCTATACCCACCGCCAGTACCTGAGCGGCACAGGCTGCGACGACATGGTGGAATGGGACTTCTGCTGCACCGACGGACGAAATGCCGACAAGTGGACCAAAATCGGCGTTCCCTCATGCTGGGAGTTGCAAGGATTCGGCACCTACCAATACGGCATGCGTTTCTACGGCAAGGAGAACCCCGAGGGCATCGCCAACGAGAAAGGCCTCTACAAGTATGAGTTCACGCTGCCGAAGGAATGGGAAGGCCGCCAGATTCTGCTCACCTTCGAGGCCGTGTTTACCGATGCCCGTGTGACCATCAATGGGCGGAAGGCAGGTTCCGGCTTGCATCAGGGCGGATTCACGCCATTTCAGTTTGATGTGAGCGACCGCATTTTCTTTGGCAAAAAGACCAACCGTCTGGAGGTGGAAGTGGCCAAGGAGAGCAGTTCGCCGCAGGTGAATTTGGCTGAGCGCCGTGCCGACTACTGGAACTTCGGTGGCATCTGGCGACCCGTATATATCGTCAGCAAGCCCGTGCACAACATCCGCCGCGTGGCCATCGACGCAGGGATGGACGGCCGCTTCAAGGCCGACATCTACTTGAACCGCGCCACCGACGGGGCACAGGTCGACGTGGAGATTCTGGACAGCAAGAACCATGTGGTGGGCAAAGGAAAGAGCCTGGGCTCCTCCGACTACCACAAGGCCGACTTCGTGGTAAAGTCGCCTCTGCTTTGGAACGCCGAGACCCCCCATCTCTACACCGCCGTCTTCACCCTTCGAGGCAACGACGGCAAGGTGCTGCATGTAGAGCGCGAGAAGTTCGGCTTCCGTACCATCGAATACCGCCATTCGTTCAAGGGCGAGAACCTGCCCTACCCCCATCTTCAGGGATGTGATGACGACGGTGTCTTCATCAACGGACAGAAGGTCATCTTCAAGGGAGTCAACCGCCATTCGTTCCGTCCAGAAACAGGCCGCACCCTCTCGAAGGCAAAGAATATAGAGGACGTGGAACTCATCAAGTCGATGAACATGAACGCCGTGCGCCTCAGCCACTATCCCGCCGACCCCGAGTTTCTCGAGGCCTGCGACTCGCTGGGCCTCTATGTGGAATGCGAACTGCCCGGCTGGCACTGGGCACACGAGACCATCAACGGTCAGAAGTTGGTGGAGGAGATGGTGACACGTGACGTGAACCACCCCTCGATTATCTTCTGGAGCAATGGTAATGAAGGCGGCTTCAACTACGAGTTGGAACCCTGTTTCGACAAGTTCGACCCTCAAAAGCGCGTGGTGCTCTATCCCTGGGCCAACCGCAACGGTTTCGAGACCAAGCATTACCGCTCATGGGGCGAGACAGCCGAGTATATGCGGCAGAAGGAAATCTTCCTGCCCACCGAGTTTCTGCATGGCCTCTATGACGGCGGCCATGGAGCCGGACTGAAAGACTACTGGCGGCTGATGATGTCGAATCCACGCTGTGCCGGCGGGTTCCTGTGGGACCTGATGGACCAAGCAGTGATGCGCACCGACCAAAACGGAATCCTCGACTGCGTGGGCAACTTCGGTGCCGACGGCATCGTGGGTCCCCACATGGAGAAGGAAGGCTCGTTCTATACCATCCGCGAGGTGTGGAGTCCCGTGCAGGTGAAGTATTGGGATAATCCCACCAGCCCCACCATACAAAACTGCTATGATTTCACCAACCTGAAGGAATGCCAGTTCAGTTACAAACTTTTAGACATGCCCGCCTATGGCGAGAAAAACGTGAAGGTTGTCAAGGAGGGCAAGCTCTCGTCACCGGACGTAGCTCCAGGGCAGACTTTCAGGCTTGATTTGCCCAAAACCGATGCCGAGGTGATACAACTGACAACCACAGACCCTAAGGGACAGGAAATCTTCACGTGGAGTCATAGAAACGGGATGAAGTCAGGCAACCTGAACAAGAAACATCTTCAAGACAACACACAGCAGTACAAATATACAGAAGATGCCGACCTGTTGACGGTTCAAAACGGCAACCGCCAGTTGGCTTTCAGCAAGAAGACCGGTAGGCTGATGAGCGTCATCGTGGGTGGAAAGAAGCTGTCGTTCGGCAATGGTCCCCGCTTTGTCGCCGCCAAGCGTGCCGACCGTTCGCAGGACGGATTCTACAACCACGACGACAAGGAAGCCTTCCAGAAAAAAACCAGTTATACGGAGTATGCCGACCAAGGCGTCTTTGACGGTTTCACCATGAGCGACAGCACCTTGGTGGCTAACTACCGCCACGGAACGGTCCAGACGGTCACTTGGCGTTTTCTGACCGACGGCAGTGTGTACATGCATGTAGAATACTACTTCAACGGTGTAGTTGACCTGATGGGCGTCTGCTTCGACTATCCCGAGCAGTTGGTGAAGTCGAAGCAATGGTTGGGCAACGGTCCCTATCGCGTCTGGAAAAACCGTATGGAAGGTCCGCAGTATGGTCTGTGGAGCAACGACTATAACGATCCCATCCCCGGCGAGTCGTGGGAATATCCCGAGTTCAAGGGCTACTTTGCCGGAATCAGTTGGATGCAGCTGACCACCACGGAAGGCAAGGTGGGCATTGAGACCCTCAACGGCAAGGTGGGCGTCTATACCCCGCGCGATGGCCGCGACCATATCCTCTACGACCTGCCCGAGACAGGTATCTCGCTGCTGAAAGTCATCCCCGCCGTGCGCAACAAAGTGAACACCACCGACCTGAACGGTCCCTCTGCCCAACCCTACTGGTCCAAGGGCAAGGGAAGTATCAGTGCCTTGCTGAAATTCGAATAAGCCACCCCATGAGAAAAGCCACCATTATCATCTGCATGCTGCTCCTAGGCACCCTCTCCAGGGCTGCCGACAGCACCGGCCGCCATTCCGACGACACCCGTCCCTGGACTTTCTGGTATTGGATGTATGGCGCCGTGAGCGACGCGGGCATCCGTCTCGACCTACAGGCGATGAAAGACGCCGGCATCGCCGGTTTCTACCTCATGCCCATCAAGGACGTGAGCGACGGAGCACAATATGAGGGCACTGCCCGCCAACTCTCGCCCGAATGGTGGCGGCGCATCGACACGGTATGCAAGGTGGCCGACAGTCTGGGACTGCAGATGGGCATCCATTTCAGCGACGGCTTTGCCCTGGGGGGCGGTCCCTGGATCAAGCCTGAGGAGTCGATGCAGCGTGTGGTGTGGACCGACACCATTGTCGAGGGAGGGAAAGGCGCTCTCCAAATCCTACAGCCCCAAGGCCATGAAGGTTATTATGAGGACATCGCCACCTATGCCTTTCCCTTTGCAGAAGACAGCTCAGCCCTGCCGAAAGCATCGGTGGAGTTCCCCTTCCGCAGCACCGAGCCCTGCGATATCATCTTCGAGTACGACCAGCCGTTCACCCTACGCCATATCCGTATCGTGACCGGCGGCAACAACTACCAGGCCCACCGCTGGCAACTCTATGCCTCTGACGACGGTCGTGACTACCGCCATGTGCGCGACATCAGTCCTGCCCGTCAGGGATGGCAGAACACCGATGCCCAGGCCACCTATGCCATCCCCACCACACGCGCCCGTTTCTTCAAGATGCACTGGACTCCCGACGGCAGTGAGCCCGGCTGCGAGGATATGGACGCCGCCAAATGGAGGGCTACGCTCAAGGTGGCCGCCATAGAGATGGGCAGCGAGCCCGTGGTCGACGGCTATGAAGGCAAGTCGGGCATGGTGTGGCGTGTCTCGTCTCCCTTCCCCATCGCCGATGCCGACTGCGTACCATTCAACCAAATACGGCGCCTCACACTGAACGGCGACGAGGTGACCGACAAGTTGCCCAAGGGCTTTTGGCGCGTGCTGCGTATGGGCCACACCTCCACCGGCCACACCAATGCCACTGGTGGTGGAGGGCGCGGACTGGAATGCGACAAGTTCTCACGAACGGCCATCCGCAAGCAACTCGCCAACTGGTTTGGCACCATCTACGACCACGCCCCGAAATCCGTGCTCACCCGTCTGCATGTGGACAGTTGGGAATGTGGGTCACAGAACTGGAACGAGCAGTTTGCCGACGAGTTCGCCCGTCGGCGAGGCTACGACCTGTTGCCCTGGTTGCCCGTCTATGCCGGAGTGCCCATCGCCAGCAGTGCCACCTCCGAACAAGTGCTCCGCGACATCCGGCAAACCATTGCCGACCTTATCGACGAGGTGTTCTTCGACGAGGTAGAGCTGTCGGCCAAACGCTATGGCGTGGCCCTCTCGACCGAGTGCGTAGCCCCCACGATGGTGAGCGACGGACTGCTTCACTACCGCCATGCCGACTACCCCATGGGAGAGTTCTGGCTCAACTCGCCCACCCACGACAAGCCCAACGACATGCTCGATGCCATCAGCGGTGCCCATATCTATGGCAAGCGTGTGATTCTGGCAGAGGGATTCACCGAGGTGCGCGGCACATGGGACGAGACCCCTGCCATGCTCAAGCCTCTGCTCGACCGCAACTTCTGTCTGGGCATCAATGGCATCGTGCTGCACGTGAACACCCACAACCCCTGGACCGACCGGCATCCGGGCATGACCCTCGATGGCATCGGCACCTTCTTCCAGCGCGACAACACCTGGTGGCGCGAGATGCCCGCCTTCACCCAATACATCACCAATTGCCAGGACCTCCTGCAACAGGGGCAACCCGTGGTCGACCTCGCCGTATATATCGGCGATGAGGTGCCCCGGCGCTCCATCCTGCCCGAGCGGCTCACCGACCTGCTCCCCGGTCTGTTCGGCGACTCCATCCTGCATCGCGAGACCATTCGCCTGGCCAATGAGGGACAGCCCATGGAGACCAGTCCGGTAGGTGTGAGCCATACCCGCTACATGACCAAGGCCGAAGACTGGATCAACCCCCTGCACGGCTACAAATACGACTCGTTCAACCACGACGTGCTCCGTGGCATGCGAGTGGAGAACGGTGAGGTGGTGACACGCGACGGCATGCGCTACAAAGCCCTCGTCATCCCCCAAGTACACAAGATGAACCCCGCCGGCATCAATACCGGACAAAAGGAGATTGAAGCCCTGCGCAGTCAGGGCGCCACCATCATCGAGAAACCCTGGACGAAACCCGACCTCTCATCGGTCGGCATAGTCCGCGACATCGTCTTGCCCACAGGCCTCGACTACACCCACCGTCACACCACCGAGGGTGAGATTTATTTCATCAGCAACCAGACCGACCAGTCCATCACCTTTGTTCCCCAAGTGCGGGAGAGCCGTGCCCACCGCTACCTGATGGATCCACTGAGAGAGCGGTTCACCATCGCCGGTGACTCCATCACCCTCGAGCCCTACGCCTCCGTCTTCTACGAACTAAGCGACAAAAACCTCAGCGCTCTGACCAAAGAAGAGCCATCTCCCAGACGGTCGACGGTACTCGATGGAGAATGGACCATCACGTTCGAGGAGACCGGACTGACCACCACCGACTCCCTCAGGTCATGGGGCAGCTATGATGACACACGTGTGAGATACTACTCGGGGCATGCCGCCTATGAGAAGACCTTCAAGCACAAGGGCAAGGGCAGGACCTGGATCAGCATGGACCAGGTGCACGACATTGCCACGGTGTATGTGAACGGCATCTGCTGCGGCACCTCCTGGATGCCTCCCCATCGCATCGAGATTACCGACGCCGTGCGCAAAGGCAAAAACCTGCTGCGCATCGAGGTGGTGAATACCTGGGCCAACGCCCTTCTGGGAGCCGACAATGGCACCCCACCCTACAACGGCATCTGGACCAACGGCAAATACCGCAGGGCAGAGAAGAACCTATTGCCCGCCGGACTTCTGGCACAACCTAAAATACTAACAGAAAAATAAACTATATGAGACGAATCGTATTGTCATTGTTCATTGGTCTTTCCACACTCACCATGAGTGCGAAAGTCCGCCTGCCACAGTTCTTCTCCGACGGCATGGTGCTGCAGCAACAGTCGGAGTGCAACCTGTGGGGATGGGCCAAGCCTGGCAAGAAGGTGAGCATCAGCACGTCATGGGACAAGAAAAGCTTTATGGTCACAGCCCGCAAGGATGGCTTGTTTAGTCTGAAGGTGAAGACACCTGAGGCTGGAGGCCCCTATTTTATCGGGTTCAAGGACCAAGACTATGTGCAACTGAACAACGTCATGATAGGCGAGGTATGGATATGCTCGGGCCAGTCGAACATGGAGATGCAGATGAAAGGCTTCAAGCAGCAACCCGTGGAGGGAACCACAGAGGAGCTGTTGCGTTGCAAGGATGCCAACCTGCGGCTGTTCACTGTAAAACGCCATGCCTCGTTGACCCCCGAGCAAGATGTCACCGGACAATGGAATGAAGCCAATAGTGCCAGTGTGCGCGAATTCTCTGCCACAGCCTACTATTTTGGCCGTGCCCTGCGCCAGGTACTGGATGTTCCGGTAGGACTTATCTGTACTTCGTGGGGAGGTTCGGCCTGCGAGGCATGGATGCGCCCCGACTGGCTGAAGGCATTCCCAAAAGTGAACCAACATGTGACTGAAGCAGATGTGAAGAAACTCCAGCAACGCTGTCCCACAGCATTGTATAATGGACAACTGAAGCCGCTGGTTGGCTACACCATGCGAGGAGCCATCTGGTATCAAGGCGAGGATAACATTCCACGCTACGACTACTATGCCCCACTGATGAAAGCCATGGTGGAAGGATGGCGCAGCGATTGGAAACAGGGTAATTTCCCCTTCTACTATTGTCAGATCGCACCTTACGACTACTCGCTGATAGGATGGGAAAACAGTCAGTATCTGCGTGAGCAGCAGGCCAAGGCAGAGACAATGATCGACAATGCCCGGATGGCCGTGCTGATGGATGCCGGACTGGAGTATGGCATTCACCCCAGGAAGAAGCGCCAGGCAGGAGAGCGGCTGGCACTCCTGGCACTCAGCAACACCTATGAGCAAAAGGGCTTGCCCGACTTTGCCACCTACAAAGAGGTAACCTTCCAAAACGATACGGCTGTAGTGTCTTTCGACCGAAGCAAGGAGTGGGTATACTTCGAGCATGGTCCGAAGAGTCAGAACTTTGAGATAGCCGGTGCCGACAAGGTGTTCTACCCTGCTGAGGCCTGGGTGTCGCGCAACCGCGTCTACGTGCACAGCGACAAGGTAAAAGCCCCCGTTGCCGTGCGCTATGCCTTCCGCGACTGGGTGGAGGGCGACCTGATGCACGACGGTCTGCCCGTCAGTTCATTCCGCACCGACGACTGGTAAACATCCACATCCAGCCATCCACGACAACATCTCACAGCAAAGCCTCCCATTTATGACCAAAGCATTATCCTTACTTTCAGCCTTAGTGCTGTCGGCCATGCTACATGCCGCCGACTATGTGCCCCACGACTATGTATGGACCACGCAGAGCAAGAACTCGAGCGAGTCGATGCCTTGTGGAGGCCATGATATCGGCATGAACGTGTGGGTGGAGAACGGCGACCTGCTGTGGTACGTCTCGCAGAGTGGGTGGTTTGATGCCAACAACACCCTATTGAAAGCCGGCCGATGGCGGTTGCATCTCGAAGGCGACCCCTTTGGCGGCAGCGACTTCCGCCAGACACTCCGTCTTGATGGCGGCTATGTGGAAGTCACGGGTGGTGGCATGCAAATCGTCATCTGGGCCGATGTCTTTGCCCCCTGCGTCTACCTCGACATCCGTTCGCGGCAGAAACGGGAGGCCACGCTCAGCTATGAGAACTGGCGCTACCAAGACCGTCCGCTCACCAAGGCCGAATGTCAGCAATCATCATGGAAATGGCTTGTACCGAAAGACTGCATGACCCAGGCCGACCATATCGAGAGCAGTGCGCACCGACTCGTCGCCACCCATCAGAATACGAAGGAGACCATCTTCGACTTCACTGTGGCCTACGAGCATATCGAGGCGTTGAAAGACAGCCTCTATAACCCCATTGGTGGAAGGCGGATGAGCGTGGTGACCGAAGCCGACGGGTTTACCTTCGACGGCACCACCGAGGGGCGTTATGCCGCCACCGACTACCGGGCATGGAACTACCGATGCGATAACCTGCGCCACAGTGTGGTGCGCATCGTGCCCGACAATGGCGAGGGAGCAACGTTCACGATGCCCAAGACGGCCAGCGAGTCGATGAGGCGCAGCCGACAATGGTGGCACCAATATTGGCAACGCAGTTGGATACAGTCCGACGGCACCAATGCCGATGTCACCCGCATAGCCCGCAACTACGACCTGTTCCGCTATATGCTCGGTTGCAACGCCTACGGACAGTGGCCCTCCAAGTTCAATGGCGGATTGTTTACCTTCGACCCCATGTATGTGGAAGCGCCCGCTGCCGACGGCAGTCCTACCAACGCCTATACCCCCGACTACCGCAAATGGGGCGGCGGCACCATGACCGCCCAGAACCAGCGTCTGGTCTACTGGCCCATGCTGAAGAGCGGCGACACCGACCTGATGGCATCGCAACTAGAGACCTACCTGCGCATGCTGCCCACCGCCGTGGCGCGCACCCGTCACTATTGGGGGCACGATGGCGCCTCGTTTGGTGAACAGATAGAGAACTTCGGTTTGCCCAATCCTGCTGAGTATGGCAAGCATGCCGAGGGCATGGACTATGGTCTGGAGCGCAATGCTTGGCTGGAATACGAGTGGGACACTGTGCTCGAGTTCTGTATGATGGCCCTCGAGGCCCATCGATACCAGTCCATATCCTCCCCACGCATCAAAACCGGAGTGCCGGATTTCGACCTCGACCGATACCGACCACTAATCACACAAAGCCTGCGCTTCTTCGATGAGCACTACCAATACCTAGCCAAGAAAATGGGCAGCAAGGCCCTTACCGACTCCGGCCGCCTGGTAATCTATCCTGGTTCGGGATGCGAGACCTACAAGATGGCCTACAACCCGTCGAGTACGGTGGCCGCCCTCCGCAGTGTGAGTATGGCACTCGGCGACTCCACGTTGCCCCTCTCACGCATCCCCGACATCCCGCTGCGCGTGATTGACGGCGACACCTGTATCGCCCCTGCCGTGGCATGGAGCCGCATACAGAATGTGGAGACCCCCCAACTCTATCCCGTCTTCCCCTGGCGTATCTACGGACTGGGGCGCCCACACCTGCAAATTGCCCGCAACACCTACCTGAAAGACCCCCATGCCGTGGCCATGCGCAGCAGCAAGGGATGGAAGCAAGACAACATCTGGGCTGCCTGCCTCGGTCTCACCGATGAGGCCCATCGACTCTGTGTGGAGAAGTTCGCCGACGGCCCCTACCGTTTCCCCACGTTCTGGGAACCCGGTTTCGACTGGGCACCCGACTTGAACCGTGGTGGTTCGGCGATGATTGGTGTGCAGGAGATGTTGCTTCAGGAGACCCCTGAGGGAGAATTGCTGCTCTTCCCCGCCTGGCCCAAGGAATGGAATGTCACCTTCCGTATGCATGCCAGCGGAGGCCGTGTGGTGGAAGGCGCCATCAACCGAGGTATTATCACCTCAAGGATCATTCCCTAACCCTCTATTCAACAAGGAAATATGAAAAGACTGCTCACACTAAGCCTCTTATTAATCGCCTATATGGCCACATCGGCCAAACTGGTGGTGACGCTGACCAACTGCAACCACCAGAAAGGCGCTATGGCCATCGTTGCCGACAAGGCGAGGGTGGGATGGCAATATATCGAGAGGATGGGCTGGCCCATCAATCAGGAAGCCTATCAGATAGAAGTGCATGAGCGCATCACCAGACAGCTCATCTATGACAGCGGTGTGGTACACTCTGCCGAGAGCCAACTGATATCACTGCCCCATCTTGCACCCAATGTTTACGGCTATACCTGGCACGTGAGAATAGCTGGCCAAGGCCAAGAGAAGAAAGGCAAAGGAAAGAACAGAGGAAGCGACATGCTGGAATGGTCGGACTGGAGTCAAGAGCAGACGCTCCGCGTGGTGCCTGCCGACCTGCGCACGCTCCCTACCAACCGGCAAGCCCCCATCTCCACCCCCCAGTGGATCGGCGCCATCAGCAAGCGCGATGCCCATATCCCCACCGGCCGGTGGAGCAACGAGGTGTTCAAGAAAGACACTTTTCTCACGCAGTGGGACCAGGTGGACAGTCTCTCCTCGCGCAGCATCATCCTGCGCAAGGGATTCCGTGCCAGCCATGCCATCACTGATGCCGTGGTCTATGTCTGCGGTCTGGGCCACTACGAGATGAGCATCAACGGGCGGCGTGTGGGCAACAGCGAATTTGCCCCACTATGGAGCGAATACAGCCGTACGGTGTACTACAACACCTACGACGTGACCAAACTCTTGCGCGAGGGCGACAATGCCGTGGCAGTGCTGTTGGGCAACGGCTTCTTCAATGTACAGCGCGGCAACCGCTACAGCAAGTTGCAGACCAGTTTCGGTCCACCGCAACTGTTCCTGCGGATGGACATCACTTACGACGACGGTACCACTGAGCATGTGGTGAGCGATGACAGTTGGCATTGGTGCAAGAGTCCCATCACGTTCAACAGCATCTATGGCGGTGAGTCGTATGATGCCCGATTGGAGCAGGAGGGATGTCTTGAACCCGAATTCGACGACAGCAAGTGGGAAAAAGCCGTGGTGGTGGAAGGTCCTGAGGGACAGTTGTATCCCGAGACCGCCTCGCCTGTGAGCATCATGGAGCGTTTCGCCGTCCAGTCGGTGCGCCCTATCGACAATGACTCGCTCGAATCGGCCTCTCGCAAGAGCAAGCGTCAGGTAGACGCATCCGCCTTCGTCTGCGACATGGGGCAGAACCTCGCCGGATTCCCCTCCATCACCGTCTCGGGCAAGCGTGGGCAGAAGGTGACGATGCTCGTCTCTGAACGCCTCACCCCACAGGGCGTGTGCGACCAAAGCCAAACGGGTCGCCAGCATTATTACGAGTACACTTTGAAAGGTGACGGAAAGGAGACATGGCATCCCCGGTTCTCCTACTATGGTTTCCGCTACATCCAGGTAGAGGGAGCCGTGATGGAAAAGCAGGCCAATCCCGATGGTTTTCCGATCGTCCACGACTTGAAGAGTTGCTTCATTTACAACTCCACCCCCGAGACCTCCACTTTCTGGTGCGACAACGAGTTGATGACGAAGACCCACCGGTTGATAGAGCGCGCCGAACGAAGCAACATGCAGGCCGTGCTCACCGACTGTCCGCACCGCGAGAAACTGGGTTGGCTGGAGCAAGACCACCTTGTGGGTCCGTCGCTCTTCTACAACTACGACATGACCACCCTGGTGCCCAAGATCATCCGCGACATAGTGGACACCCAGAAGCCCAACGGCATGGTGCCTACCACCGCACCCCAGTATGTGTCGTTCGGCAATCTCTTTGATGACTCCCCCGAATGGGGCTCCACCTTGGTGATTCTCCCCTTTATGTACTATGACATGTATGGCGACAGCACCCTCATCACCGACAACTATGAGCCGATGCGCCGCTATGTGGACTACCTCACCAGCCGTTCTGACGACGGCATCGTGAGCCATGGCCTGGGCGACTGGTATGACTATGGTCCGTGGCGTGCCGGATTCTCACGCAACACCCCCGTGCCCTTAGTGGCCACCGCCCACTACATCTACGACTTGCAACTCATTACCGAGGCAGCCCGTATGACCGGTCGTCACACCGACGAGCAAAAATACAAGGACCTTTGCGACAAGGTGGTGGCCTCGTTCAACCGCCATTTCTACCATCCCGACTCCTGCTATTATGGCACGGGCAGTCAGACGAGCAATGCCCTGCCACTGTTCCTCGGCATCACCGGCGAGCACAAGGACGCCGTGCTGCAGAGCCTCATCAACGACATCCACGCCCACGGCGACCGCCTGACCACCGGCGATGTGGGCAACCGCTACCTCTTTCGCGTGCTGGCCGACAACGGACAGAACGAGTTGCTCCTCCGCATGCTCAACCACTACGAGGCTCCCGGCTATGGCTACCAAATAGCCCAAGGCGCCACCACGCTCACCGAGCAGTGGGATCCCCGTCAAGGGTCGTCGGAGAACCACTTCATGCTTGGGCAGATCGACGAGTGGTTCTTCCGCTCGCTCGCCGGCATCCGCCAGAAGCCCGGCACCCACGGCTACCGCCATCTCGTCATCGACCCTCAGCCCCTTGAGGCTATCGGCCGCGTGAAAGCCATCATCCATACCCTTTACGGTGAGGTAAGGATAGATTTCGACCCTGCCAGCAAGACCCTCAACACCAGCATTCCTTTAGGATGCACCATCGAGCGGTCTGCTCTTCCCCACAAGAAAGACCAATTGGGTGGTGGTGGTTTGATATTCTTGCTGGCACCGACCCTGACCTTCAGAAATGTCTATTACGACAACAAGGAGTCGGAGCGTTACGACCCCCAGTGGCCCACACTCTGGTTTGGTCCCTCCTGGGTGAGCAGCAGCATCATGGGCAGCAGTCATCCGGGATTCCATATCAGACACGGGGTGTTCAGAAAACAAGATTTTGGCTTCACCTTCATGCAACTGTCGAGAAACATGTACCGGGGCATCGCCGGTGTTTCAGCCGGTCTGCAGTTCGCGAGCAACAGCTTCGACATCGCCCTCGACCAAGTGATGAGGAGAGAAGGCAATGACGTGAGATTCGAGCCACAAGACGAGGCACTACGCGAAAACTATCTTACTTTTTCCTACATACGTATTCCCGTCATGGTGGGCTTGCAGACCTATGGTCGCCAACTGTCGATACAGACCGGCCTGGGCCTATATGTAGGCGGCAGTGACTACAAATACCGGTACAGGGGTGAGGACAAGCCCGAGGACCATCATCTGCACACCCAGAACTTCGGTGCCCAGTGGATGGTGATGGCCGGCATCGGCCCTCTCACCGTGACCTTCACCCAATTCCTTGTACCCCTCTACAAGCTCAGCGACGGCACCAAGGCTTATCCCGCCTCGCTCACCGTGGGATTCGACTTCAACTACTGGATGCGCCGGCATTTCCGGCCAAAACCCCAATAAACAAAACGAACTACTTCAAGACAATGAGAAGACTAATATTACTGACACTGATGCTGTTTGCCTTTCATGGCATGGCGCAGAAAATTGACTTCAACAAAGGCGGCCGCCCCGAGAGCGAGGGGCTCGAAGAAGGCTACCAGCCCTGGATTGTGAACGAGACCGAGGAAGCCACTGAGACCTTCGACGGTGTGACCATCACCCTCGCCTGCGACAAAAACTACGAGGGCGAAACCGTGATGTCGAACTACTGGAAACAAGGTGTGACCAATGGTGCCAAACTCGTGGGCGATGCCGTCATCGCCTACAAGAACGACCATGGCAACATCACCTCGGGCGCCGTGAAACTCGATGTCGCCATCAATGGCCTGTCGGCTGGCCGCCACTCGCTGCAAGCCTTCCACAACAACATCGACGGTTTTGACGCCCCCAATATCGACGTGTATGTGAACGGCGAGAAACAGTTGGAGGGTGTGCAGCAGACCAACCGCCAGACTACCGCGTCGGCCAGCGGCAAGTCGTATGTGGAGTTCGATGTGACCGAGGGCCAGACCATCGTGGTGTCGTATGTCACCACCCCCGACCCAGGAGTGACCTATGGGTCGACCACCGTCACCATCAACGCCCTGGTCTTCAATGAGGCCGACAACACCAAAGTGGCCCTTGACCCCTACCCCGCCAAAGGCGACCTGCACGCCGCCGCCGATGACGGCAGCATCACCTTGCAATGGCGAGCCGGAGAGGGTGCCGTGATACACCACATCTTCTTTGGAGATAGCGAGGAACATCTCGCCGAGATAGGGTCGGTGACCGAAGCCTCCTACAACATCGGCTCGCTCGACAACCACCACACCTACTATTGGCGTGTGGACGAGGAGAGTGGCGACGGCAACATCCATCAAGGCGAGGTATGGTATTTCAGGCCCCGCCACCTCGCCTTCCCCGGTGCCGAGGGCTATGGACGCTTCGCCACCGGCGGGCGTGACGGTATCGTATACCACGTCACCTCGCTCGACGATGACCCCGACAATCCTCAGCCAGGCACCTTCCGCTATGGCGCCACCATACTTTCAGGACCACGCACCATTGTCTTCGACGTGGCCGGTGTCATCCATCTGAAAGCCCGCCTCACTATCTCCGACAAGTTTATCACCATCGCAGGTCAGACCGCCCCCGGACGGGGTATCCTCTTCCGCGGAAGTGCCTTGGGAATAGGTAGCGAGAACGTGGCCCGATTCATCAGACTCTATCTCGGCGGCGGTGACGATTGGGACGGCAGCAGTCCCAACCCCCACACCTCCGACGGCATCGGTGCCGCCGGCACCAACCACACCATCATCGACCACTGCTCCATCGCCTGGACCATCGACGAGGGATTCTCGAGCCGCAACGCCAAGAACCTGACGCTGCAGCGCACCCTCATCTCAGAGGCCCTGAACTATTGCGGCCATAGCCACTATGCCGAGGAGGGACAGTTGGTGAGCCATGGCTATGCCGCCACCATCGGTGCCGGACAGGCCGAGGGCACCGTAGGGTCGTTCCACCACAACCTACTGGCCCATAACGAAGGCCGCAACTGGAGCATCTCGGGCGGTCTTGACGGAGGCGGCTTCTACGACGGACATCACGACATCTTCAACAACGTGGTCTACAACTGGGGAGGCCGTACCAGCGATGGAGGCACCCATGAGCTCAACTTCGTGGCCAACTATTACAAGAAAGGAGCGGCATCGTCGCAGAACTACCTGTTGCGCCACCAGTTCGAGGGCACGGGGAAGGGCACCCAGGCCGCCTATGTGAGTGGCAATATCCGTGAGGAGAAAAACGGCACGCTGACCTACGACAAGGAGGGCGTGACCTACCGCTACGAACTCTCTGGTGGTCAGCAACTCACCTGGGAGCCTTGGGCAAGCGAACCCTTCTTCCCCTCGTATGCCACAGTGGAGACCGCTGAAACCGCCTTCAAGAACGTGCTCTCCGACGTAGGCTGCAACATGCCCGAGGCAATCAACCACGACCAGCGCATGGTGAGCGAGACCCTCAACGGCACCACCTCGACCACGGGCTACTACACCAAGAAGAAAGGACTCATCGACCGTGAGATGGACGCAGAGGGCTTCGACGGCCTGGATATCGTAGAAACCACCCGTGCCACCGACTGGGACACCGACCAAGACGGCATCCCCAACTGGTTTGAGCGACTCAACGGCACCGACCCCGACTCCCCCAACCACAATGCCGACCCCGACGGTGACGGCTATACCGATTTGGAAGACTACCTGAACTGGATGGCCGAGCCCCACTTCGTGCTTGAGAATGGCATCATCGCCATCGACCTTAACAGCTATTTTGCCGGCTACAAAAACCCCGCCATCACCTTCAACACCGCTGTGGAAGGTGTAGATGGCAGTACCAGCAGCGGCCATTATACGCTCACCGTGGAGCCCACGGCATCCACCCCCAAGCGGTTTGTCATTGAGGTGCAGGCCACCGATGCCGACGGCTCCAGTCTGGTCCGCACTTTCCATTTCGCCTACCCCAATGGCATCGATGGCATAGGAGCCGTGCGCACCCAGCAAGACGCCACTGCTCCTTACTTCGACCTTACGGGCCGCAAGGCGAGCACCCCCACCCGTGGCATCTATATCCACAATGGGCAGAAAAAAGTGATCAGATAACCATAGCCCCAACCCCATCAATACAACTACTTTAAGACAATAGACAAAAACAAGAAACGATGAAAGAACTCGCAATGAAAACCAAACTGGTGGTGCGCCCCATCGTGGGATGCCTCACACACACCCATTTCTGGGAAGGTCCGTGCCGGGCAGGCTATGCCAAGGACATGACTCCAGAGGCAGAGGCCCGTGCCGCTGAGGCCGCCTTCGAGGCCGCCAAGCAAACCCTGCTCCAGGCCACTCCCGAGATAGAGATGCTGCCCGCCATCGACGCCCGCTACAACGAGACCTTCGTGGTGAGCCGGGAGGTGTATGCACAGATAGAGGAAGACATCGACCGTGTGGACTTCTTCCTCTGCATGAACTGGCGCATTCCGAAACTTGAGCGCTACCGCAAACCCGTGGTCATCCTACAGAACGGCAACGAGGGCATCGACTTCGCCGCCTACTGCCGTTCGATAGGCCTGGAGGCCCATGTGTGCATGGACGTGCAAGACCTGAACGAGATAGCCCATGCACTATGGGTGCGCAAGGTGGTAGCCAACACCCGCGCCCTCGTACTCACCCACGGCAGCATGCCCACGTTCGGACTGCAGAGCGTCATCCGCGACCCAGAGCTGATACGCCAGCGCTACGGCATGGAGATTGTGAAACTGCCCTTCCGCGACATCTTCAAATACATGGATGACGTGACCGATGACGAGGCCATGCCCATCGCCGAGAAAATCTTCCAAGGAGCGATGGAGACAAAAATCAGGAAAGAGTGGTTTGTGAACGACATCAAATACTACCTTGCCGCCAAACGGATGATGGACGCCTACGATTGTAACGCCTTCTCTACTGCCTGCCATGAGCTATGCACGAGCGAGATACCCCAGCAGCGCAAGTTCACCCCCTGCACCTGCCACTCGCTGCTGAAAGACGAAGGCTACCCCAGCGGCTGCGAGGAAGACCTGAACGCCCTGTTGGCTATGACCATCATGCAGGCCGCCGGCCACCGGCCCGCCTTCATGGGCAACCCCAATATGGAAACCGACGACCTGCTGCGCATCCACCATGCCGTGCCTGCCCTCTGCATGAACGGCTATGGCAAGCGCCCGCTGCGCTACAAACTCTGGGCCTTCACCGGACAGGGCTTTGGCGGCAAGTTGCAGGTCGACTTCACCGAGAACGACGAGCAGTATGTCACCATCGGCCGTTTCAACCCCATGGCCGACACCATCAGCCTCAAACGTGGCGAGGTGCTCAAGTCGGAGTTCGACGAAGTGTACTGCTCGCCCTACTACTATATCAAGATGAACGACGCCCGTGGCTTCATGCACCAGTTGGCCGGTTTTGGCCATCATCAGGTGCTCGTCTTCGGCGACTACACCAAGATGCTTCACCAGATAGGCGAGGTGATGGGCTTTAAAGTGATGGAACATCTATGATATACCTGAACAACGCAGCCACCAGTTATCCCAAGCCCCCATCGGTGGTTGACGCCACCATTGGGGCTTTGCGAACCATGCCCGCCAGTGCGCTGCGCAGTTCACTTGCCGACGACCAGCTGTTGCCCACGCTGCGCGAGCGTCTGGGCGAACTCTTCCATATTGCCGACACCCACCGTATCTATCTGGCCAGTGGAGCCACCGATGCCCTGAACCGCGTGATAGGAGGCCTCGATGCCCCTGCCATTGTCGCCACCGACAACCACAACAGTGTGCTGCGGCCGATATGCAACCGGAGAGGGACTTCCGGCTATCAACTCACCTCGCTCACACCCGACCTTGAGTCGCTGCGCGAGATGCTCGACAACGACAAGCCAAAGCCAGGCACACTGCTGGTGGTGAATCACTGCTCCAACGTGACGGGCCACATCCACGACCTGTCGCGGATATGCCAACTGGCCCATGCGTATGGACTGCTGGTGCTTGCCGACGTATCGCAGAGTGCCGGATGCATCCCTATAGATGTTGACGGCTGGGGTATCGACCTGCTCGCCTTTACCGGTCACAAAGCCCTGATGGGTCCTCAAGGCACCGGAGGCTACTATGTGCACGAGGGCATCGACCTGCGCCCCACTATTTTTGGCGGCACTGGCCGCGACAGCAGCATCATCACCTATGAAGACGGCAACTGGGAATACGAGGTGGGCACGCCCAACCTCCCCGGACTGGCCGGTCTCTCAGCCGGTGTGGAGGTTGTGCTGCGACAAGGAGTGCGCCACATCTTCGAACAAGAACGGACCCAGACCAACCGGCTCATCGGTGCGCTGCGGGCGACTGCCGGTGTCAAGGTCTACAGCACGGGGGGCGAGGCTCAAGGACCCGTGGTGAGTTTCAACATCGAGGGGCTGCTCCCCTCCGACGTGGGCTACATCCTGCAGAACAGTTATGGAATCACCGTGCGTACCGGCCTGCACTGTGCCCCACTCATCCATCAAGAGTTAGGAACCGCCCCGCAAGGCACGGTGCGTGCCAGCCTGTCGTGCCACACCACCGACGCCCACCTGCAATCACTTGTCGATGCCGTGGGTGAAATCAGCAGAAGCCTATGAGCATCATCCGCATCACCCCCTCGCCCGAGCCCTGTGTGGAAGCAGGATGGCAGGCCTCTCAATACTATCTCGACCATCCCGTGGACCGCGATTTGGTGAACGCCCTCCGTCCACTGGGCACGCTACTCGTGCTCGACAAGGTGCGACAGCCCTTCTTCAAGGTAGAGAGTCACCACTACATCATCAAAGGTCTGTTGGGCGACGACAGCATCCGCGTGGCGGTGCACCGCGACCATACCGACGAGACACAACACATCATCCAAACCATCAACGACCATGAATAGACTTGTCCTCATCCTTCCCACTCTACTGCTGGCGGTCAGCACCTGGGCCGACGACATCATCGTACGTCCCGGAGAGAGCCTTCACGATGCCCTTCGCCAAGCCCGCGAATGGCGGCGCACCAATGATGCCCGCTGCGCAGGAGGCATCAACATCGTGCTGCAAGGAGGCCAGCACCTGATGAGCGAGCCCCTGCTCATCCGTCCTGAGGACAGTGGCACGGCCACCTCACCCACCATCATCCGGGGCACCGATGGAGCCATCCTCTGTGGTGACATCCCCCAGCAGCACACCCAACTCTTCCCCAAGGAAGGCATGGAGCGCCTCATCGGTTTCGATGTCACGCGCCGCACCATCACCATCCCCACCCCACCCAAGAGCGTGCTGCGTGAGAAGAACCTCGAGATGGTGGTACACCAACGTTGGGCCATCGCCATCCTCAGGGTGAAGGAGATGCAGGTGAGAGGCAACGAGACCGACGTGACTTTTCTGGAACCTGAGAGCCGGTTGGAGTTCGAGCATCCCTGGCCCCAGCCCGTCATCGGCGGCGAGAAGGGCAACAGCAGTTTCCTGTTGCGCACCACTGAGCAGCGCGACGGCATAGAACAGCTCGTAGTGGTGGAGGGCACCGAGGATACCCCCGTGAGGTATGTGGCCTTCGAGAACGTGCAGTTTGTCAACACCTGCTGGAACAGGCCATTGCACAAGGGGCATGTCACCCTGCAGGGCGGTTTCCCCATCCTCGACGCCTATCAACTACAGCAGGAAGGACTGCCCTGGGCTGCCACCCTTGAGAACCAAGCCTGGGTGGAGCGGCCCGTAGCTGCCGTGAGCGTAGGTTGGGCCGAGCACGTCGATTTCCGCCAATGCACGTTCACCCACCTGGCCTCCACCGCCCTCGACTACACCATCGGCATCAGCGACTGCACCATTGAGGGCAACACCTTCGCCCATATCGGTGGCACAGCCATCCTGGCAGGGTCGTTCGCTGAGCATCCCCGCGAGGTGCACCGACCCTATGGCCATCTAGCCCGCCTCTGCCAGCGCCTCACCATCCGTGGCAACCACATCAGTGAGGCCGCCACCGAAGACTGGGGAGCCGTGGCCATCGGCTGCGGTTATGTGCGCGACCTTACCATCGACAACAACGACGTGAGCGACGTGAACTACTCCGGCATCTGCGTGGGCTGGGGATGGACCCCGCTCTACACCGGTATGGAGCACAACCGCGTGACCAACAACCGCGTGACCAACTACGCCCGTCAACTCTACGACGCCGGAGGCATCTATACCCTCTCCAACCAGCCCCAGTCGGTGATAGCCAACAACTATATCGGTGCTCCTGTCAAGGCACCCTATGCCACCAACGACCGTGCCTTCCGCATCTACCTCGATGCCGAGACCGACGGCTATACCATACAGGGCAACACCACCGAGGAAGGCGCGCTGCGACGCGAGGACATCGGCGACAACCATCCCGGACCATCACTGCGGTTCGTAGAGTGAGGGAAAGAACAAATGAGAAAGAAAGAATGAAAGCGACCAACTATTATATCTACGACTTCATGGACTTCGACCCTGCGCTGTCGCGGCACGAAGCCCTATGGAAGGCCTATGCGCCAACGAAGATGGAAGAGCACGACGGCGACATCCTTGTCACCATGCCTTTCCAGAAACAACTGGAACAAGACGACATGGCACCCGACACCGCCGTGGCACCACGCTCCCATACCCTTAGGGTAAGAGGCTATGAGCACAATATCCTGCGTCTGTTCATCACCATGAACGGCGATGGGATGACGGACGATGACGAGATGATGGACTGGCATGTGCGACAAGTGCCCCTCCATCTTGAGGACAACCGTATTGTGGATGCCTGCGGCACGCTGCGTGGAGCGCTCGCCTCGGAGCCACCCATCAAGGAGCACTGGAGCGACCTGCTTCCCCCACCCCAGCCGGCACCCCTCCTCACGTTCTATCCCGATGGCGACACCAGCAAGCCCATCACGCTGAGCGACGACCATTTCTCTCCACCTCGTTACGACGCATTGCCTATCGGGTTCGTGACCGCCGGCGACCCCTCCACGGCTACGGCCGAGCGTGCCACCATCAGTTTCAAGTGCACCCCCGACGAATGTTTCGCAGGCACCGGAGAGCGGTTCAGGAAGATGGACCTCAGCGGCCAGACCTTCCAGTTGAAGAACCAGGACGGACAGGGCGTGAACAACCGCCGCTGCTACAAGAACATCCCCTTCTATCTGTCGAGCCGCATGTATGGCGTGTTCTTCCACACCAGCGACTACTGCAAACTATCGCTGGCCGACCACTCCACCCGTTCGGTGCAGTTCATGTGCGACCGTGCCACCCTCGACGTATTCCTCATCGGAGGCGCCACCCCCACCGACATCCTTCATGGCTACCGCTCACTCACCGGCTTCCCCGCTATGCCACCGTTATGGTCGTTTGGCATCTGGATGAGCCGCATGACCTATTTCTCTGCCCAGGAGGTGGAGGACATCTGTACACGGCTTCGTCAGGAGCACTACCCCTGCGACGTGATACACCTCGACACCGGCTGGTTCAGACAAGACTGGCTCTGCGAATGGAAATTCAACCCCGAGCGTTTCCCCGACCCCAAGGCCTTCATCCAACGGCTCGCCGAGAAAGGATTCAAGGTGTCGCTCTGGCAGTTGCCCTACGTGGCCAAGGGAGCCGAGCAACTGGAAGAAGCCCAGGCCAACCACTATATCGGCCCGCTGTTGAAAGAACAGGCCGGTGAGGGCAGCAACTTCTCTGCCCTCGACTATGCCGGCACCATCGACTTCACCTATCCCGAGGCCACCAAGTGGTACCAGGGGCTGCTCAGGAACCTGCTCGAGATG
>Ga0256407_10001849_pt1 | contig 42599 bp, 42 predicted proteins | sample RumenRJG_04DNA_FD_193489 | JGI IMG/M metagenome (GOLD analysis project Ga0256407, IMG submission 193489) | Bovine rumen microbial communities from Lethbridge, Alberta, Canada - RJG_04 | ecosystem: Host-associated > Mammals > Digestive system > Stomach > Rumen | place: Canada: Alberta... | reverse complement strand
CGTATTGCCAATCGAATGCTTAGGCGTGTGCGTGACTTTGCCGATATTTGGGCAGACGGCATGATAACAAGGGAAGTTGCCGATAAAGCGCTAAGAGCGCTTGAGATCGATTAACTCGGCCTTGACCCTATTGACCGGCGAATGCTCAGAACCATTATTGATAACTATAATGGCGGACCGGTTGGCCTTGAGACGCTGGCGATGACGATTGGCGAGGAAACTGTCACATTGGAGGATGTTTACGAACCCTATCTATTGCAACTTGGCTTTTTAACACGAACCCCGCGCGGGCGATGCGTGACGGCAAGGGCTTATGAGCATCTTGGACTTTCCATCCCGACGCAGGTGATCGAAGAGGACGAATAACTCCGAGTCACATGAAAAAGCCCTTGTTGCACACTATTTGCAACGGAAATACTACAAAACGCTCTTAGCTAGCTGAAGGAGGTGGGTTTGGGGTGTTATTTGGCAAGAGAGAGAATACTGCCACCGATAGCAAATCGAAGAAAACTAGCAAGAACAAGAATCAGAGTAAAGGTAAAAAAGCAACTGCGGCCTGCAAGCACAAAACTTCTATGGATGAACTGCAAGAACTAATAGGCCTTTCTGAAGCGAAGAAAATAATAGGTCAGGCAAGTGCCTATGCTAAGATGCAACTGCTTTGTGAGGAGCGTGGCATTCCCCATAAACCCATCTCTCTTCATATGCTGTTTACGGGTAATCCGGGCACAGCCAAGACCACCGTTGCCAGACTGACGGCCAAAATTCTCAAGGAAAGTGGTTTCCTGTCGAAAGGAGACTTGATTGAGGTTGGACGCTGCGACTTAGTCGGAAAATATCTCGGATGGACAGCAAAGCAGGTGCAGGAGAAATTTAAGGAGGCAGAAGGGTCTGTACTCTTTATTGATGAAGCGTACGCTCTGGTTGACGACCGCGCAGGATCGTATGGGGACGAAGCGATCAATACCATTGTGCAGGAAATGGAAAACCACAGAAATGACATGGTGGTAATCTTTGCCGGATACCGAAAGCCCATGGAGCATTTTCTCGAATGTAACGAAGGTCTAAACAGCAGAATTGCTTTTCGGGTGAACTTCCCTAACTATAGCGAGGAGGAACTAATGCAAATTCTCCGCAAGATTGTGCGAGAGAATGGGAGAGAAATCTCCATCGAAGCTGCTCAGGCTGCAAGAGAGCTTATTTGTCGTGATATGTCTCAGCCGGGGTTTGGAAACGGACGATATGTTCGAAGACTTGTTGAGCGAGCCATGCTTTCGCAAGCCTCCAGATTGATGTCGAACAGCCAAGACGAAGACGAAATCAGCAATCATGATCTGCGCTTTATAAGCCCTGAGGATTTCAATGACCAAGGAAAAGATAGCACTGATGCAAAAATGATAGGCATGGCCATCGGATTTGCGGTATAAAGTGAGTAAAAGTGAATAAATCAGATACAAATTGAAATTGAGGAGGCTATGAAAATGAACAACAACTTGGTTCCCTACGCTGGGTTGCCTGATGCACTCATGCATGGAGGCTACGATCTTCCTTCCGGGCAGCCTGAGGATTACATCGCGCTTGCCATAGGGACAACGATTCGCGCAGTTGCCGATGTTGTAAAGGACGCAAACGGTAAACAGCTAGAGGCGGACAAAGAGGTGATCTCAGCGCTCTCAAGTGCGGACGGTGAGTCCAGCTCGGCACGTGGTCAAGCAGCAGGCGACTATCGAAAAGACGCTGCGAAAGCCGATGCCGATAGAATAAAAGAAGTGGGCAACACCCTCTTAAAGGTATTTGCCGGAGGCGCTATCGGTGGAGCGGTAATTGTCGGAACGGCCAAGCTCTTGGACGATCTCCTTTAATGCCTTAACGGCATGAGGCTTTAACAATAAAGGATTCCTACGATGGTTTGCAGCCAATGCAGGAATCCTTTATTCAGTTCGGGCTGAAATGATTGGCATGTCTTGTTGAGGTTCGCTTATAGGAACCAAGCGCCTGTAGGTCCCCAAACGTAAATATCTTTTATTCTCGGATAAACTCCAAACCTCTGAACTTTGCTCCTGCATTGCCACGCTCGATTCTGGCGTGAGCGCGCCAATTCTCATTTTTTGCTTCTGAAGCATTTTGCTGGTTTTCCGCCTTGATAAGAGCCTGAAGCCTTGCAACTGCTTTTTGCTTGTTTGCGTGTTGGCTGCGTTCCTCCGTGCATTCAACCGCCTGCCCGGTAGGTAGATAAATAGCCCTTACGCCGGTTTCAACCTTATTGACGTTCTGGCCGCCCTTTCCATTGCTGCGAAAAGTCTGAAAAATAATCCTCTCTGGATCAAACTCCGTGGTTTGCGACTCAACGCATGAGCTGAAATCGATGAACCAGTTCTTGCGCTTGTGTTCCGGACGGTATGGGCTCCTGCATACCCATTGGACAGAACCAAGGTAATCTGACAGGTCTTCTTCCGTGAAGAAACGAACCGAACGATAGGTCCCTTCATGATAACCCGGAGAAGTATCTAAGACGGAAACCCCATAATGATGTTCCATATACGCAAGCAGCTTGGCAACTCCGAGTTCGCACTCAGCCGGTCCCTCGCCTGAGCTTATCTGGTAAATCAGTGTTCCTCACTCCTCCCCTGCTTTGAAGTTATAAACAGGCATGAAACGCTCAACTATATCCACAGTCGGCGAGATCTGAGACAAGATTGCCTGCATAGGTTTGTACGCCATGGGGCTTTCATCCAGAGTATCTCGATTGATGGAGGTAGAATAGATTCCTGTCATCTCTTTCTTATACTGTGATAGGGTAAATGACTGTTTTGCCTCCGATCTGCTCATCAGTCGTCCGGCTCCGTGCGGAGCAGAGTTGTTCCAATCGGAGTTTCCTTTTCCGAGGCAGAGCAAGCACCCGTCCCGCATATTAAGAGGAATGACGACGCGTTCTCCGGCTTTGGCTGATATGGCGCCCTTGCGCAGCATACGCTCATCAATGTCGATATAATTGTGAATGGTAGATAAAGTGTCCGTAACTTCACACTTCATGCCACGAATCAGCTCATCAGCGATTGCCTGTCGGTTCGTTTCCGCAAATTCCTGGGCTATCGCCATATCATGCAGGTAGTCCTCCATCAGCGATCCTGTCGCATAGGCAAGTTCATAGGGTATGCCTTCCGGAGAAGCGGAAAACGCTTCTTTTTGATAGAAGCTTGCAACCTCCGCGCCGAGGCTTCTGCTGCCGGTATGAATGATGAGCCAGTAATCCCCTGCGGCATCTCGGTCTAACTCAATGAAGTGATTGCCTGCGCCGAGGGTACCGATGGCGGATAGCGCCTTGTCCTTTCGCACATGGTGACCACAGCGCAGAGCGTCCAAATCAATTCTTTCAGCAAAGCGATGTGGTTTCGCGCGGAGCATTCGTCCCGCCGGAATATTGCTATGAACTAACTTGTCAAGCTTCTGAAGCTCCATCCTCTTACAGCTGAGCTTGACAGCCGTCATGCCGCATCCGATGTCCACGCCAACCAAGCCGGGCGCTACTTTGTCGGTGATTGTCATGGTCGTACCGATCGCGCAGCCTTTGCCGGCGTGAACGTCCGGCATCACACGGATGATGCTGCCTTCAGACAGCGGACTGCCACAGAGTGCTCGAAGCAGCCCTTCCGCTCCGCTGTCAATGGAGTCTGCATAGACAATGGCGTTATTGCAGTTATTTTGTATGGTGAACAAATAAACTCCTCTCTATTTCAGCCGAAACACGGGACCCTTCGGCACAAAAGGTAGACGATTCCCCCAAGGAACCAGAAATGCATGGGTGCGGCCGTAGAGCTTCAGCTTGTCGCACTCCCCATCTGTGATGATGAGCAGCGGTGCGTCTTTTGGGAATTTCTCGTCTCTGTCCAGCAGATCGATTCCGGGCTGAAGCACTGTGCCGCCGCGGCCACGGATCTTAACCTTGCCGGCAATCTCCTCGGGGCTCATAATGCCCTGGTCGTATGCCGCGGCATCACAGAATACTACGCGTACGTGATTAACGTCTCGCGATTCGCTGTAGCTGGCGATGCTGCCGAGCGCAGCAGCCAGCAGAGAACGGTCCATGGAGCCTGAGGTGTCCAGAAGTACGCCGAATATGCGCTGCTCCATGGGCTCTTCCTGCAAATACCATGCCGGTCGCGGGATATCCGGCGTAGCGCTCTGACGGCGGCTCATGCGCGCATATGTCCGATGATTCTCCAGCGGCTCAAACTGTTCGTCAAACCATTTTGCCAACAGCACATCCCAACGGATGGGCGGCCGGCTCACCGCATAGATCTCCTCGACAAGATCGGAGGGCAGATAGCCGCGGTTGTGCTTCTTATGGAACTCGAGGCCTTGCTGGAGAGCTTTGCGATAAAACTCGTCTACGTTGGCGCCGCCCAGATTGTCCCACCACTCTGCTTCACCGTAGAGGAGATCGCCCAAGGCAATGCCCTTATAATAACGGGGGTCTGCACAAACGATGTCATACACAGCCTCGGCAGTCATTCCTCGGAATTGCTCGTCATAGAGGACCCAATCCGGCATATCGCCTACATTCATTTCCCGAAGCCAGAGGTTAATGACGTAGTCACAAGCGACATTCCACAGAGTCGGCTCCCGGTCCTCGCAGCGGACGTCATGACGCAGCGCGGCGTGAAGGAACTCATGGGCAAGGACAAACTTCCACTCCTCTTGCGTCAGATCCTCGTCCTCATTGACATAGATTTCTTTGAGCTGGGGACTGACCGCTGCGACGCGGATGCCTTCACGCTTTAGGACAGATATGTCTTTGATGATACGAAAATCCGCCGCAATGGCGCCTAACAGCGGGTAGCTTGTGATGAACCAGTCGCGCGCACGCATGCAGTCATCGTGGTCATGCCATACGTCGTAACTGGAAACAGGCCGCAGGCCAGCCGCCTCGCGCACAGTGTTGCGCATGCTTCGACGAAAAGAATTTGCCAGCTCCTCTTCGTATTCGTAGTCGGGCTTCCCTTCCCAAACCATATCCGGGCGCCCGCCGGACATGGTGCTGAATGATACGTTGTCTCTGCTTGCCGGTAACAGTTTCAGCTGCTCATATGCCTGCTCAGCAGTTTTGGCCGGAACAGGCAAGGAACCTTGGAACGACATGGGCGGTGTAACGAACTTGCTGTCTCGAAGGAAAGCAGTCACTGCGAGATCGCAAGCCCTGATCCAGAGCGGATCACCCATCCTTGACTCCACAAAATGACCAAGGCCGAGTTGCAGCATACAATGCGCGAGCACATACTCAAGTTCCCGGACACTTGCCTCTCGGCGCGGATTCAGGTAGATCCGTCCCTGGCTTGTGACATACGCCCAGTCGTCTTTGGCTATAGGGTAATCATCGCCACAAAAGACGGCAAAACACTCAGCAAGATCGCAGATGGCACTTTCCCTCAGTTTTCCGAGAGCAAGTTTATAAGCTGGCGTTTCTTCTTTCTGCTTGATTTTCTTTTGCTTCTTGCTCATGCGCCCCTCTTTTTCGCCAGCGCGGGAATCTCCCGCACACAGTCTACGACGAACCAACCGGGCAGCTCCTCACCATCCTCGGGGGTAATCGCCATCTGCACGATCTCGGGGCTGATAGCAGCCAGCTCCACCAGCAGGTCCTTGGCGCGATATGCCAGCTTCTGAGCGCCGCCGCTGAGGTTGCCGCGGTTCTTCGGCAACTCACGCACCAGCTGGGAGCGGAAGCTCTGAGCAAGAAAGTAAAGGATATCCCGCTCCTCGGGCTTGTCGGGCCAGCGCTGATCCCCATTGATGATGCGCTTCATGGAATACTCGCCGCGCACCTGGCGCACATAGGCGAGGAACTGGGTGGCATGGGCCGCGGTCAGGCAGCCATTGGCCAGCACCTTCAGGTCCTCCTCTCGGATGGCGTCACCGTAACCGGTGATTGCGTCGCTGAGCATATGCCAGCTGCGGGGCGTCGAGAACGGCTCCTCAGACTTGGACGGCTGGGACCAAAGCTGGTCAGGACGGGTGCAGATATAGTCATACACATAGCGGTGGATCCCATGTGCCGCCGCCCACTCAAGCCAGAGCCGCGAGTCGGCACGAAGCTCGACGTGGAACATACGGTTGAGCAGCGCGGAAGACATGGGCCGTGTGATCGCATTGTCCTGAGCTCGATTGCCTGCGCCGATGACAACGGAGCCTTTGGGCAAATGATACTCGCCGACGCGCCCTTCGAGGATCAGAGAGTAAAAGGCCTTCTGAACTTCCTGAGAGCAGGCATTCAGCTCGTCAAGGAACAGGCAATATGGCTCATCACGCGCAATCATGCGCGGCGGGCAGAAAACACTCCGGCCATCCACAATCTGTGGCACGCCGATGATGTCCTCCGGTGCGAGCTGGCTGCCAAGAAGAGATACACAATCAAGACCAACCTCCATCGCAAATTCCTCAACGATGGCGGACTTTCCGATACCAGGCGCACCCCAGATAAAAACGGGACGAACCGTACCGACGTTCAGAAGCACGTCTTTCAGCTGCTTCTGATCAACAGAAATTGCAAGATTCAAATGATATAAACCTCCATCAGTCGTTGTTTATTGATAGCAATTTCAGTGCAGTACATCATTGTAAAAGCCTCCTTTACTGTAGTTTGGTATCAGTATAGCATACTTCAATGACAAAATGTGTCATGCGGCAGTTTTGTAATCTAAATGAAATATTCCGGTGCCGCTCGGATGAATGTTGTTTTTTGAGAGCAAATCGTGTATATTGGTCTGGGCAGGTGGTATCAATGGACGATAAACAGTCAAAAAACACCAGGATCCTGAGCATCTATCAGCGACTTTCTTCAGGGAAACTGATCAACAAGGCGGAAGAAGCAGCGCGCTTTGGTGTTGATGAGCGCTCCATACAGCGTGACATCGATGATATCAGGGCTTTCCTCGACGATCAGGCGATGACCGACGGCGACACTCGTCAAATTGCCTACGACCGCAAGCGGAAGGCATTCCTTATGGAGGGCTTCCAATCACCGCTTATGACCAATGGCGAGATCCTTGCGGTGAGCAAGATCCTGCTGGAGAGCCGGGCATTTACCAAAGAGGAGATGTCGGTCATTATTGACAAGCTCATTGCCGGATGTGTCCCCCAAAAGAATATGAAGCTGGTTTCCGACCTGCTCGCAAACGAGAAGTTCCACTATGTCGAACTAACAAACCCGGCTGGTATCCTTGAGAAGCTTTGGGACATCGGAAATGACATCAAGGATCGACACCTCATGGAAATAACCTATCATCGCCAAGGCTCCACACAGGAACCGGTAAAGCGGATCATTGAACCGATATCCATCATTTTCTCTGAGTATTACTTCTATTTGAATGCCTATATCGTTGAAAAGGACGACGCAGACGTATATCGGCATAAGTACGATTACCCCGCTATATTCCGTGTGGATCGAGTCGACAGCTATCGTCTGTTGGATAAAAAGTTCAGCCTGCCGTATGCTGATCGGTTCCAAGAAGGTGAGTTTCGAAAGCGGGTACAATTCATGTACCCTGGCCGCTTGCAACAAATACGGTTCCGATACATGGGGAAAAGCATAGATTCCATCCTTGACCGACTCCCCACTGCGCGAGTTTTTGCCCAAGACGAAACCGGATATACGATCCAAGCCGAGGTGTACGGGAAAGGCATCATCATGTGGCTGATGATGCAGGGCGAACTGGTTGAAGTCCTCAGCCCACAGAAGTTGCGGGAAGACATGAGGAGCACGCTCTCCAAGACGCTTTCTCACTACGATGGCTAGGATGCTGCGTTCTGACAAGATTTGAATATGCTTAGCTCGTCGCCGGAGAGGTCTTTCCCGATCTCTTCGGCGATTTCTTCTATCTGCTCACAATACTTTTTGAATAGAGTGTGCGCAGAGGCATAGAACGTGCCGGCCCTGCTATTGACATCGTCTTCCAATTCGCTGATCGTCTCTATAAGACCGCTGATCACATATTCATTATCACCTTGGATTGCACGAATCAGGCCGTTTAGAATGAAACTCTCCGTATACTCCATGTCCTCACCGAGGTTTTCAATCTCTGGCTTTTCGAGAAAGTAGCGACGGTCATACATTTTGTAAAAACCGGAACTGTCGTTAAGCTCTTCAAAAAACTGCTCAAGAAGCACGTGTTCGGCACTTTCGCAGAGTTTACTTAGCTGATTGATCTGAGCCGCTGCCGCATTTGTGTGAGAAAGCCTTTCTATGATGGGGGTAAGCTTTCCCTTGAGCCATCTTGCATAATCCTTTGCGGCATGATTGGCTAGGCAGGTGCTTTTTCCCGGAATGAAGATTTCCGAGGCCTCGTCATATGCCGCATTCACGACCCGCTTCATCTCGCTTTCAGCTTCACTCTTGTGATGGTAGTATTCACTCATGACATCGCTTCCGTCAGCATTCAAATTGAAGAACCCGGACACGGGGCCGCGTTTTAAACGCTCATGCACCACGGCGGCGAACTCCGAGTGCCGTTCATAATAGTCGTCAAAGCCATAATCCGCAGCAGCGGATCTAGCCTGATCGGATGCTCTCTCGTCCGCTTCCTCAGGGAGAGATATCCCCTCAAATGTAACACCGGCGCGCCGATACTGCTCCTCGGTGAAAGGTGCTTCCATTTTGGGGTTGCCGATACCAATATAGTGAATACCGCCGACGCGGATCGGTACGGTAAAACTGCCTCCGCATAGCTGAATAGTCTTATACTCATCTTCGATCAACTGCGCAAGCTCTGTTTGATTTGTGGCTGTCTGGAGCGCTCTTGCCAAGATATCCGGATCGTCTGTGTGCTTTTTTAGTTCGGATTGTTTGCGTTCGCAATCCGCTCGCTGCTCAGCTGACAGATCGCCTGTGTCAGCATAGGAAATACCAAAGACCTCACAAAGCTCCCTCTTCCCCGCAAATGACATCCGCACATCATTGGTGTCTGACCGCATTGCCGACATGAAGTCCAAAGAGCGCGATCTGCGGGCCTTTTCCCGCTCACGGAGTTCGCGGACCCTTTGGGCCTCCGATTCGTAGAAGCAGCTATTCAGCCAGTCTTCCAGAGTGTGATTCAGCACCGCAGTTGAGAGTTCGCCTAAGTCAAAGTATTCTCTTATCTCGCCAAGGGAGTGGATTTCCCTGCCATGTAAAGTCAAATGCTGCATTTCTAGTCTCCTCTCTGCATGGTTTGTTATGGTCAGAGTCTAGCATGTTTCGATGACATATTATGTCATCGAAATAGAAGAACCCGATTCGTTATGAATCGGGTTCTTCTTGAATGGATTATTCGCCAACGTATTGCGGAGCAACGCGAAGACCATTATCGACAATGGTGAATGCAGGGTTCGTCTCCTGATCCTCATGCATCTTTTCGAAATGAAAGCCTCTTAAGTAAAACTCATAGCAGAGCTCCAGAATCTTCAGGCTGTCCTGCTGGGCAATTGTAGCATCGCGATTGCTGTCAATTTCCTCAATGAGCTCTCTCATTCGCGTCAATCCTACCTGCGCATCAAAGAAACAGCACTTCCTTATATCAAATGTGTTCTGCTGCATTGTGAAGTAGGCGGCATAGAATGCAAGTGGAGTATGCACCTTGTACCATGCGATTCTGAAAGCCATGGAAACATATGCTGTTGCGTGTGCTTTGGGAAATAGATAACCAATCTTTGTCAAAGACTCGATATACCACTCTGGCACGTCGTATACCTCCAGTTCCTCCAGCCATCCCAGCTCAAATCCGCATTTTCGGATCTTACCTTTGCGGACGGCTTCCATGATTTGATAGCTCATCTTACGGTCGAGGCCCTTTGAGATGAGATAAAGCATGATGTCATCACGACAGGCAATCGTCTCAAGAGCGCTGGCTGTTCCGCTAAGCACGAGATCCTTGGCATTTCCTAGCCACACATCTGTTCCATGACCGAAACCTGACATATGGATCAGAGTTCGGAAATCCTGCGGCTGTACATCGATAAGCATCTGCCGCATAAACCGTGTGTTAAATTCCGGAACCCCGGTTGCGCCCGTGGGTCCGAGAATCATGTCGTCTTCATAGCCGAGGATTTTGGAGGAGCGGAAGATGCTCATGGTGTCTGGATCGCTTACGCTTTCACAATCGTGCTTAACCTCTGGGTATTGGTACATTTCCTTGCGGATCAGCTCTTGCAACCGCGGTCGATCATCTGTTGTGGTGAACCGCTTTAGCTTCTCAGTGAGTTCCAGAAGTTCCATTTTTGAAAATGCCCGGGCGCCAATCAGAACTTCTACAAGCGCAAAAAGCTCCTTGTTGGTCAGAAACTCATCCATATACAAGCGATAGCATTTCCGCTGATAGTCGTATTGCAGTTCTGCGTTACCTACCAGCTCCCGATGATCTGCCAGAAATGATTTCAAATCACTGATGCTTCGGGAAATGCTCTTTGCTGATACAGCGTATTCGTCGGCGAGTTTCGCAATGTACAAATCTTCCCCTCTTAGGCAGCGGAAGAAAAGCTCCAGCATTCGATCCTGTTTTGTATTCGCCATACTGACTCACCCTTCCATCATGGGAAATATACCAAAAACACCGGACATCTGGGTGTCCGATTGAAAAAGAAAGTAAACTGAGCGGATTCATTCTATCAGACCTTCTGTACAATTGCAATCAGCTGTGATTGAGCGGCCTTTTGGGAAGACCGGCTAGCTGTGCAGGGATGTGGAGCGTTGGGAAGCGTCTGACGTTATAATTATGGTTGATATTTCATAATAAGAATCAGCGCTAATGTGGTTCAAATATTAGACGAGGAGGAAAACGTATGAAAGGGATAAACTCATCTGCTGGATTAGAGCGACAAAGGGAAAGAGAGCGTCGCTTTCTCAATCACATGATAGATCATGGCAAGCACCCAAACGCATGGACGCTGCAATCGATGGAGAACAACCTGTTTTACGGCTCACGGCTGGATGAACGCTCCCTGGCAAAAGCGTTCCGGGAATTGTTTCTCTATATGGCGCAAGATAAATTATGTGTGCATCGGTGTCTGCATAGTCTCCTACTGCACGAGCGTTTTTCATCGGACGGTGAGATAGTGGAGGCATGGCTTTCTTTGGAGTCGGACGGTACAACCACCCGTGCGCCGAAAGGTAATCGCTACCGACTTACCTTGGATGAAATAAAGAACTTATGGAGGTTGGTTTACCCGTACAGCGAAGACTCAGTGTTGACAGCTAGAACGGATAACTGATTGTGTCGTGGCTGGCAAGCGTGTTCTGAGCAAATGATCTTAACCGTAGGCCGAGGTAATGAAGCGATAAATCAGATAAATGGAGGTAAAGCAATGGAAATTATTACATATGTGGCCGTGTTCGCTGCATTCGCGGCGGCAATCAACATGGGGCTTTTTGGGTTCATCCTGCTCGCCGCAACGATTGCTTTGAGACTGAGCAAGAAACCTATCCTCTATTATGTTGCAGTCCTGCCGTTTAGCGTGATGCTGCATATCTTGCTGCGGCGCCTTGGCTATGGCGGAGAGTTCTCAACAATAGCCGTGCTCTTTGTCGCAGCGTGGTTCCTTTTTGTCGTTTACCAGAAGATTCACGGCACATTTACACGCCAGCATATGAAGGAACTCTTGGCTGTGATCAAAAGGAACCTGCTGGAGAAACGGGATAAAGATGACTCCGAAGACATGGATCTTCCGGACATGGACAATCTGCCGGATTTGGAGGGTGTCTGATGGCTGAGAAGGGCTGGGAAAGCTATTCAGATTTGAAAATCCTATATCTGCGGCGGATCAGCGAGTACAATTTTGAGTATGTGGCCGTTACGGAGCCGATAGACGAAAATCCTGATGACCAGATTTTTTGCCATGGAGCAGTGTTTGTCGATGATTACCTGCGTCCGGAAAGCCAAGTAGCTCTCAATACTCTACTGACCGATTTCGGATATGATAATCTGGCCGATTTTGTGCAGCAGACGATTCCGGGCGGTAATGAGGAAAGTTCGCCGACAACAATCGATACGAAGAGTGAGTTGAATGGTATCGAACGCTGCATTGACTATACACTCCTAGCATCGCTGGTTGTGGAGAGCCTGCTTTTAAACGAATCTGGAGTCAGAATGCGCAAATCCGAAGCAATCCGGTTGGCAAGTAATGTCATCGGTGTGGATTTTTCCTGTTAAGCAAATGTCTGGTGTTGCCAATCAGAATAATCTCTGATATGGTAGTATCGTTTGGAGGGAGAAAATGAAACTATGGACGATTCAGCCCCAGGAGGTACTGGATGAACTGGAACAGAAGGGCGTGTACCGATGTGATTACGCCAAGTCTGAGAACCAGGAAGAGTGCTTTCGGGTTGCGTACGAATGGTTGGCAGCGAAGATGCGCGAAAAGGTCGTGCCGCCAGAGGGCGTATCTTTCCCTGTTTGGGCTTGGTATAAACGCTATGGAAAGCATAAGAAACCGGATCTTCGAACATCGGGGCTAGCCGAACGCGGCAGGAAAATGCTCTGCTTAGAGATAGAGATACCGGATACAGAAGTTGTGCTCTCGGATTTTGACGCTTGGCATTTTGTGCTCAATAGGATGTATCTGGATGATAGCACTTGCGAGGCAGAATGGGATGCAAATCATGCGGCGTATGATGCTTTGTCCCCTATCGAGCAAAAGAAAGTGCTTAGAGAGTCATGGGAGCGCATTTTCGACGTCTCACCTTTCAAGAGCGACTGGAAGACCAGAGGTGACTTCGTTCAGGCGACATTCTGGGAGCTGCGAAAAGACCAGATACGGAAAATACAACCGTTTACCTGCCGGTGAGGTAATCAAATTGCACCCTCATTGCGTCCTTTGGGAAGAGAACGCAGTGAGGGTGCAGCCATTTGCAATCGAATGAGTAGTTGCGCTTTTGCTCGAAACAAATGGAAACATAGCAGAAATATGAGATTGTTGTCTCCTCAGAATAAGCCAAATCGTAATACAACAACGATGCGTTACTTTAGCCCTGGCAGAGCGAGAATAAACAAAACCATCTCGCGACTTAGATTCTCTAAAAAGTCGACCGCGAAATAGGCTGGAGCCTTTGTGCCATATAGTTCCCTTGGCTGAGCGCCTTTCGGATACCGTTTACTGATGGCAATTCGCCGTCTACCGCGGCGAAATTCAAAACCGGATAGGCTTTCAATAGCGGTAACAGTTTCTTTCCCGCATTTAAGTTCTGTTACGAAGAAGTCGTTGAACACAAGCGATGCTACGGGTTTTCCTGTATCCTGATCCGAAATAGTCAGCTTCTGTCCAGGTATATGAGTTATTTCCCGATCAAAATCACTTATCCAGCGGTGCCCAAATCCGTTTATTCTTACTGGTGCTCTGGGTACGATTTGTTCTGAAGTGTAGCATACCTTCTGGTTTCCCGCGAAGTATTCGTACCCAAATGAGCCTGTGATACTATATTGATAACCATACATTGTCATTGAAACTAACCTTATGCCTAGAAATAAAAATTGCAGGTATCCAGTTCGTCAAGGAGATCTCCTGCTATTTCAACATTATCAGAGGTGATGAGGTATGTATTTGTAGCGACCTTTTTAATTATACCCTCAGTTGCATAAACTGCTCCAGATATGAAATCAATGAGTCTACGCGCAGCATCCCTCTTCACCGACTCCATATTCAGCACTATGGTGCGCCTTTCCTTGATATATTCACCTATTTCAGCAGCATTCTCAAAGCTGGTTGGCTTAACAAGAAGCACCTGAAGCCTGGTGGTAGTATGTACGCTTACTACGCCGCTTCGCCGCTCATGCTCACGCAGGTATTCTTCTTCATGATCTGTGAAGGGCGATCTGTTGCGGAGTCGCAGATAGTCATCTTCCATATCATATTCGTCATCTTCATCGTAATCAGGCGAAAGAACCCCCTTTAAGTCTGTAATTTTGAAAATGCCCATGTTGATCTCCCTATATTCTTAAGTATTAACGCCCATATTTTCCCACGCCGTTCGAAGAAACACTTTTAATCTCACACTTGACAGAGCGTCCATCAATTGTTAAGACACCATAACTCAGTTCTTTGCCACAGCCGATTGTACCAGGATTCATGATGTCCATGCAGAGCTTCCGCTCAATCAACGCGTGGTGTGTGTGTCCAAATAATACTACATCGGCGTCATACTCCATAGCCTTGCTGCAAAGCTCCAGCAGAGATGCGTCGTTTTTTACATTGAACTTCTGACCATGTGTGGCGAATATCTTGACGCCTTCGACCTTTATATTCTGATAGTACGGATATGCTTGAGATGCGTCGCAGTTGCCAGATACACAATAGACGGGCATTTCCGGATACAGACGCTCTAACCTCCTGATATCCGTTGCGCCATCGCCTAGATGGAACACCATGTCCGGCGCTTCCGATGCAACAGCATTCAGGGCCTCATCGATGTAGCCGTGGGAATCGGCGAACACACATAGCTTTGTCATGTCTTGTCCTCCAGTGAGCAGATACTTGACTTTTTAAGTATAACACGGCAAGTCAACTTTGCAAAGAGCTGGGCTTATAGGCAGCGCTATGCTGCGTATCCTATTGTGATTTTGCCGTGCCAGTTGTCAGCAGATGGATCCCATGTCACTGTACAGCCCATTGCTTTTAAAAGAGTACTGACAGGCACCATCGTGTGACCATTTATTACTTGCGGCATAACATCGAACTCAAGCTCCTCGTCGTTGACCCACAGTATTTTTGAGCCAATCCACATCTGGGCGAAGAAATCATCCGTTTGGCAGGTAATACGCGCCAAATAGCGCTCTGTTGCCGGAGTATACTCGACGGTGCCGCCCATCTCCTCTATGATTGCTCGAATCGGAACCAGTGTCCTCCCGTTTTTGACGATCGGGGCGATCCCTGTTGCAGAAATGGGTTTCCAGCCTTCGCTTGTCCAGTATTCAGGGTAGTCAAGATACAGGGACATCTCGGAGTAGGTGCGGCTTTTTATAACAGCGTGTGTTTGCGCAAACAGGTCTTGACTGATATCGTAATACAGATGACTGTAACAGCCGCCTGCAGAGGTCATGCGCCCGTACTCATAGTCATTATCGCTATCCCATGTGGTGTCCATGATGATCCATCGACCGTTTACATATGCCTCGTTCCAAGCGTGGTTTGTTTTGCATGTGCCATTGAGTGCGTCTGCAGGGAAAGCATTTTCAGCGGTTGCACCCAATGCGTACCCGCTAACCTTCTTCGCCGGGATGCCTGCGGCACGAAGAAGGGCAACCGTCAGGTTAGTATAACCTTCACATACGCTTCTGCCCGACTTGAGGGTTCCGATTGCCGATGTATCCCCACATTCTGAGCGTTGGTAGAGAACGTCGAAGTCATAAGCAATATGGTCACAGACCCAGTCATGTATTGCCAATGCCTTGGCATAATCATCGTCAAGACCGTCTGTGATGGCGTTCGCTCTGGCTAGGATTTCCGTATTGTCTGATTGGATATCTACGGATGGCCTGAGATAAAAGGAAAGCGCGTTGGGACTGTTAGTCTCTTTCTGAGCATGTGCCAGATTGCCGGCATACGCCGGAGACTCGACGATGTGAATAGCCCCGCCGCTTATTTGGGCTGAGATACCATATAAGAACGCATGGTATGTGGCATATCGCTCGGAGCTTTGGTAAGCGATGATCTTATATGTTCCATCAAGGTATGCTGGCAGCGAAAAAGTTGTGTTTCCTTCTGAGTTACGCGCTGCTATTTCCCTGTAGATCTCGCTGCCAGAGCTATCTTCCAATGAGAACCAGATGTAATTGTAGTCGCTTGTCGAAGGCAACCCACATAAGGAGACACGATTCAATTGTGTTACGATCGACTGCACGGAGAAGGGCAAGTGGCTGATCTGAAAGACCGATGCTTCGTTATTATAGTAAGCTGTGGCCGATGCATAGGGGATTGTGAGATTCAGAGTGAGCAGAATTGCCACCAGCAGGCAGAAAGGCTTCACATACTTTTTCATCTTTATCAATTCCTCCAGAAGAAGCTTTGTCTCAGGGGGTTAGCGAGTGCGAGACCTATGTTGGTGCTAGTGCCTCGCACTCGCTCCTGTCTTAGTGGTGGATAATGATGATTCCTTCTTCGTCTATCGTTCTCACCTCCATCTGTACGCTGCTTTGAGCTTTGACTGTGTGGATAGGGTTTTGCTGGCGTTTCAGAGGGAATCGCACCTCTAAAGCACTTCGCGCATGATCTTCCTTAGTGTCTATGGCCGCAGTGCGGGCAGATCACGGTTTTCCCGTTACAATCGTGGGAGAAGTAGAATACCTTGCCACAGTAAGCGCAGCACAGGTGGAAATCGATGACGCTGCTTTTATGTACTGTTCCAAGAATTTCGCTCATTGGGCTATCACCTCCCTCCTATTTGAGTTCTTATGCCCCTCAGTTAACTTCGCCGCAGCTGGGGCACTCGCCGCTGTCGGGCCAACCACCGCCCGAATAGCCGCAGAAGCGGCATCTGCCGGAACGGCAGCAGCGCTTTACGCGGAGCATCCATACCTTACGCATCGTTTGCATCCCTCCTTCCCTGTTGTTTTCTATTTACTTATCAGAGTGAAATCATCTGAATTCAGCGATATTAAAATTGTTTGCGCAAACTTGCGCTAGTGCGCGAGGTTCTTTTCTGGGAGACTACGAAAAGAGGATCGTGGGTTTCTGCTGAGCAGCTAATCGTAAAAGAAAAGACACCTGAACCTGCTTATGCCAACTTATCAGGAAACGATTCGTGCAATTCAGTATTAGCAGACAGAATCTAGAGCCTGCGAGTCCGTATATCGACGCTGAGGACCTGCTCCCAGTAGACGTGGACAAATGCGAATTCTGGCTCTTGCCTGCCATCTTGCAGTGTCAGCATCCTTCCGGTCGGTTTTCTGTTGGATACGGCACGCAATACCGGTTTGTCTCCGACTATAGCCAATAACTGCTGCAGCATATCCGGTGGAAGAACGACTGCGACAGCGTCCACGATCGGGAGTGACGAGCGCACTTCATCAACGTTGTGTATTGTATTTTGGAGGGAAATGAGTTCCACCCTGTCGCCCATGACGCGATCAAGGTCGCTTTTCTGCAGAGGGGTCATCTCATGGCGGGAGATCCAAAGAACTTTTTTCATGTTCAATTCTCCATGTTTATTAGCTGAAGCGGCGGAGCTACGCTACCGCCTCAGCTTTTACAGCGTCTTCCACCTGCTCTACTCGTTCAAAGAGGGATACAAGTGCCTGACGGCTGTCTTTGGACAACTCATTGCTGGCGGCAGGATCTCCCAGATGCTCCTTGATGCGCTCACGAACGTAGTCGCAATAGGCAACTGCTTGCTCGCGGGTCAAGCCGAGATATGTGGCATACTGTTCGTCATCCTCTGCAGTTAAACGGCCGGTGAGGTCTGGGTCCTCTTCATATTCGATCAGGATGGCTTTTATCTGGCCAATGGAGTCCTCCAGCATGACCTGAGAGGTATGCAGGTTTTTCAGCTTGTTTTTCAGAGGGTTAGATGTGATATAGGAGATGCCAAAGCTTACCAGGGACGTAACAATGGGTAGGGCTGCTGTAAAGATAGCATAGGGCATGGCGCCTGGATTGGCAGTTTCTTCCTCAGCAACCGAACCGAAAAGCGAGGTTCCGGTGCTGGAAGCTGCAGGCAGGACTAGATCCCGCATTTCAATGCGCAGCCAGACATTGCCCGCGATAGCCAGCGCAAAGGCGAGAATCAGCAATCCCAACAGCAGCAGGGATATGCGGTAACCCTGGTTTTTCTTTCGCACGAGAATGCCCAGATAAATGGGGGCGAGATCAAAACCTATCAGACAACCGATGATGGAGAACCACTGGATCAGGACATGGTCGTAGAGAAAACTCGCGAAAAGCTGCTTGAAGAGAACGAAGTCCAAGGTGGCGCAAACGAACATCACAGCAACTGCAACAACGGGGTGCTCCCATATCGAGTCCGCCTGATACTCCCGCTCCAGAAGCTCATTCCGAAGTCCGAATTCGAGCCCGCCCTGCTGGTTGACTGACCAGAGATTGTTGTTTTTACGCATTTTTCCATACCTCCACAAATTCATTTCGCTGAAGACGCTGGCGAATTTCCGACTGTTCCTGCATATTTCGTTCAAGTTCTTCCGTTTCTTTTTGCAGTTCGCGTTCATAAGCCGTCTGATCGCTCTTGGCGCGTATACCAAAGGAAACGATCACATCCCGATGTTCCGTACGCTGCCGGGCGAGATCATGCTCTGCCTGCCGAAGGACGTCGGAAATCATGGTATCAAGCACATCGCCGTTCCCGTCGTCAATGTCACCTGCGAAGAGTTTTTCAAGGTAGGCATCGATCTCGTCCTTGAACTGTTCGAATGGCGGATATGGCTTATACTCGGCGGTGCGGTATGACCAGAACGGCGTGCGCCGGTTGAAATCCCGCACGACGACAGGTGCGTCGTCAACAACTTTGTTCGGTTTATCCATCTTGAAAATACTCATAATTACGCCGCCGCCTCCTCATCGGCTTCGTTTGCCTGCAGTGCCTCTTGCTTTTTCCTGTAATCTTCCAATGTCGCCGCTACAGCTTGGTTTCTCAGTGCATGCTGCTCCATATAGGCAGCTTCAGCCTCCGTTTCCCGGGGCAGATCGGGAACAGATGGCATATCTGCCGCTTGGGGATGCACCCACATCGCTGCGCGCCAGTATGCGTCGATACGCTGGCGCGTGTGATCCATGACCCGCTCACAGGTCAGTTTGGCTGTATTTTCTGACTCCGTGATATAGCAGTGGAGAATGGAAAGCTCCTCATAATAGGCTTCCAGATGCTCCCAAATCTCGTGGCAATCAGCACGTACTTTTGCGTTCTGACGATCTAACTCACGCTGTCGACGTGCTCCGACCTGAGCATCCGTCAGGTTTTCTTCTCCACGCTTGCGGGAAGTGCAGGCCGACTCATTCACCGGATGGATTTTTACCTGCAGTTCGCCAAGTTTACGCTCTTGGGCGGCAATGACAGTCAGTAGACTCTCCACCCGCATATGATATGGCTTGAGTTCGATTTGCGTTGTTCCCCAGACGCGCTCTCGGTGCTCATGCTGGGCATCGAGCTCTTTCTGGAGAAATGGGGACGACCAAGCGCCTTCCGATATCTCTCGAGGCATTCCGGATTTGCCGTCCGTGTAACCGTAAACCTTTAGGGTAACCGCTTCAACGGGGCCAAGACGCCGCGCTTTTCCCCTGCGCAGCTCACGGGTACGCCGCTTTTCCGCTTTGACCATGGACAGGAATAGCCCAGAACGAAGCTGTTCCGCATCCTTATCCATGGCAACTGTAGTTAGTTCTTTCATAAAGGCAACCCTCCTCAATGGTTTTCTATCTATTTATCAGAACTCACAGCATACAATTCAGCGATAAACTAATTTTTCTTAATTTGTCAAAGAAAACAAATCTAATTGGTGTGCCTACTAAACTATCTGTATCATGTCGCTTCGATTCAACGGTCGATAGGAATTTGCCTAGCTGCAGGTGATCCACACGAAAATAAAGTCCGGTTGCCATCTATGTATATTTCATGCTCTTTTGAAAGTTCATTTTTCAATTGATCCTCCCGGTGTGCAAGACTGTAGAACAGAGCTTTATTTAGCTTGCTGCCGCTGCGATCAAGGGAAAGATGCTCTTTTTCTGCGGCTATGGCCTCCAGCTCGAGCTGGATCGCCACAATGCGCGTGTATTCGTATTGGCGATATACCAAGCGATTAGCAAGGTATATTTCCCGATAGTCCAAGATGAGTTGTGTTGCTCTGTGATTGAGCCGGTTAAAAGCTGGTGAGCTGCGGTGGTAAAGAACTGAATTCTTTGCATTAAGGTCAGACAGAATTAGAGAAGCCAGCCATATGATTCCAAAGACAACGGTGGCAGTGGCAAGTAAAAAAGGTATATAGAACTCAACAGGGATATCGACATCTTCTAGCTCAACCACCAGCAGAGAAATCAATACCGCCCAAAAGCAGGACGAATGAGCATATCGAAACATTTTGGGGTTAAACCGATAACCCTTCGGCAGGAGTAACAATAGATTTGCCATGAAAAACATGAGAATAGCGTACTCCTTCATTGTCAATGAGAGCACTTGAGCAAGAGAAGCCTGCCGACGCAAGCTTAGGAAGTCCGTCAAAAGCAAGAAGTGAAGCAGCATCAAGGCTGCAACTCCTTCTTTAACCACATGCCATTCCCATGGATACTCATGCTTGCTGAGGAGAATAATCTCACGGCAAACGAGGATCGTCAGAAAGAGTTCGATTGCAAAAACGAAACTTTTGATGGCATTTCCTACACCGATGGCAATCCATAACTCATTTAAAACCGTGGGAAGATGGTACCAGGCGTATAGGGTAAAGGGCAGGCTGCGAAATATCGTGGCGCTGCTGTCCCGCCATACGGAGATGAAGAACATTGCTGCGAGAATTGATAATCTGTTTAAGTCAATGGTGCCGGTGCCGATTTTGGTACTCATGGCGAGAAAGACGCCGCAAAAGATAGACAGAATACCCGCCCAATAATTTGCGTATGGTTCTCGATCCCATTGGAGTGGGGACTCTTTGTTGTATTGAATCATGTCAATTACCTCTCGACTTCTGAAGCTTTTGACTTGCTTTGGGGGAAAGCGAATTACTGGGCTCTCCCATGATCCAGCCTGTGCTGATACGCGTAGTCAAGGAGCGGATCTGCCTTCCGGAGCTGGTTGGGTGAAATGAACTCCACGTCGTAGGAATGGAAGCCTGTTTCGATGATATGAAAAGCCGTCATCATATCGTCAGTATATAGGCTGTAGTCATCCCTGCCTTGCGCGTACAGCCAATGAAGCCACACTCCGCTCAGCTTGAGGATGCCGTTCGGAGATGCTTGAATGTCGGCCTTGATCTGGCAGATCACATGGCAGAGGGCTTGAAGCAGGTATTGTTCTTGTTGGTTTAGTTCGCTGTAGGTGCCGTTATACTTGAGCATTGCGCCGGTGGTGTTGATTTTGAAGTCTTCGTTAGGTCCGTAATCATATGTCATGCGATTCGTCTCCTTTTCGTGTAATACTTATGTGTTGGAAACGCCCGAATGCTGTGCAGGCGTGAGTGCATGCGGTGGGAGCTACATGTCTGATCAGGTATCGCGCAAATCCTTTTTGGCTACACCCCCTTCATCTGTCCCAGTAAATTATCATGTGTTTTTTGCGATACTTCAGCGACAAGCAGAAAAACTCGCTCGATCGCAAGAAACACGGACTCTTGGCAGCTTTCGGCGGGGCATCCGCAGTTTCGGATGCCCAACCAAAAGCCCTTTATTGGAAATCATCGCTGACCACAGGAGATTCGGCGATGCGCTGGAACCAGAAACCTCATCCGGGCAACCGGTCTCCCGACTTCCGGCTCGTCGGCTTCTACCCTTTTATCCGTTGGTATCAGCCGAAATTCAGCGATAAGGGTGAAAAATTTTGAAATATTTCTTGACACCTATTTTTGCTCCTATTATAATTTAGACAAGTCGGTCGATGTTTTTTCAAGATTAGTTTTAATTTGTCGCCAAAGTTGTTTGATTTTTGGCATTTCGGCGCTTAATTGTGCTGTGGCGTCATTCACAGCTCGAAAATCAGCGAATTTTGAGCAAAAAAGTCGGTCGATGATTGACAAAGTTTTGTCAATTTCAGAAATCCTGTATTTATGCGGGTTTGCGGGCACGGCGTCCCAGTCACCGACCGGCTTTTTGGGCTCACAAGGGGGTGTTTGTATAAGGTCAACTACTTTACACCACTATTGATTTCAGTGGTTGCCTCTTACCTATAAGGAATTGAAACAAGGTGCGAAGAATTTTGCTGTTGATTTCCTCTTTCTGGTTGCCTCTTACCTATAAGGAATTGAAACGCTCCTCCTCTGCCATTTGTTGGCTCACCGCGCCCACGGACGTTGCCTCTTACCTATAAGGAATTGAAACGACTCGCAACCGTCTTTGCAGGTCCGCTAGCAATAATCGCCAGCAGGGTTGCCTCTTACCTATAAGGAATTGAAACTCGACCACATCCACCACCCTATATTGATAGTAAAAACGCATCGATGACGAAGTTGCCTCTTACCTATAAGGAATTGAAACGACGCTATCTCCAGTGATACTGAAGTGGGTCGCGTCGGGTTGCCTCTTACCTATAAGGAATTGAAACGTTGCACTGTTGTTTACTCGGCTGCCTTCTCCCCAGGTTGCCTCTTACCTATAAGGAATTGAAACTTGAAGAAGCCCGCAGACACCGTAGCGACCAGCTCGTGACCGGGTTGCCTCTTACCTATAAGGAATTGAAACAAAATAGCATTCGCCAGGTTCTCGCCGGGGAGGTAGGTTGCCTCTTACCTATAAGGAATTGAGTTGCGACGAAACAGTGTTGACCATGTTTCTTTTGACTGCAGTACCCATATCTTTAAGAAAAAAGTAAAGGAACAGGATTGCCGCGGACTCAATGTTCGGTTGACATGATGAAAAACGGAGAGCAATCAGCTGTTGCTGATTGCTCTCCGTGTGCTATAGTTGGCGTGGATATTATAGGGGTTTGTTCTTATTTCTCAGTTCGGCCAATAATTCTTCCATGGACTTCTCTTTGGGCGAACTGCTATCCGGCTGAGACGTCGCATCTGCTTGAACAAGGCGCTCACGCTCGGTACGGAGCTCAGGCAAGGCGCTGCGCTCTTTTTGGTATTCCTCCAGCGTCATGTAATCGACTTCGGATCCGTTTCGAATCGTACTCTTCATAAAGAAGAAGTCCTTAATCTCCGGGCGGCTCGTAATGGATGGACGCTTTTTCGGCTGCTTGATATAGAGCTTTTGCGCGGCATCCATGTCGTACGCGGAGATATATGCAGCTATCTGCTCTGTTTCTATATCCCAAGGAGAAGCAGAGCAGTCCGACCCATATAGACGCTCGGGTGAAATTAGACGTAGATCCTCGATTTTAAGCTTTATACGCCCATAGCCATATGGCTTACCCTTGCCTATGCTCTGAAAACAGCCGTCTTCCAAGCGGAGGCACCAAAGAAGCAGGCCCAGCTCCTCGTGTGTCAGATTCTTGAAGCGGACAACGCCTACGAATTGTGTTCCTTTCGGCAGAAAAGCTAGCGAAGTTCCAACCTTCTCCTTGTCATCGGGAACTTCTGTTGCTTGGCTCTCCTTGAGCCAATACTGCTTGTAGCCACGCAACTGAAAATCGTCATCTACATAGCTTTTTCCATTTAGGAGATACCCCGGATAATAGCTCGGCCTTGGCTCACCGAGGATCATCTGCACGGGAGGCAGCTCATTCGGATCGCCATCCGCAACAAAATCGCCTACAGAAACTCGTGAACGGTAAGAACGACTCTTCTCCGCAAATCCGAAAAGCGCGTGCGCGTAATCAAGCGGACAATTATCCACATTGGCCTTTTCCTTATGAACTGGTGGCAATCCCTCTGCAATGGAATGTGGATAACCTATACGCAAGAAACGTGACATTCCAAAATAGCAGCGGCCGTTATGAGTTAGATAGAACACAGGTTTGCTGTCTCCGTCTTCGGGCAGATCCCAAAAACGGAGCCAGTCACGTTCATCCCTGTTTGCATCTTCACGCTTGTGTTTCCGCAGTCCTTTCAGGCTGTTTTGCCTGCTCTCCAGATCGACCCGATACGCAAGGATGTCAGCGTCGCTCAACGGAACGATATCTGCGTCTAAATCCGGCATGGGAAACAGATATACCTTATTGGGAATGCGTCCCACAGGTGGCCCGGTGAAGAGCAGGCGGCCAGACCTCATTCCGGCCTCTGCTTTGTCTGCCCTAACGATTTTTTGGACCTTGTCGCCATGAGCGGAGAAAGCAACAGGAACGACGCGCGCATTCCCGCGTCCAAAGCCCTGCTTTTCGGCAAAGTCCCTTGAAACTCGTAGAAGAGCGTTCGACTCAGGCAGCGGCCGAATGAAGAACTTAGCCCCTTCATGGTATAAATAACCTGCCTTTACATTTTCAGGAACGGAATACGTCTGCCCGTCAGGGGATCGCCTATTTTCAATGTGCAGGACGCTGACATAGTTTTCCCTTACCGGATATGCAACCGCATTGCGAGCCGCTGCCATCTCGCGATAGTAAATTCGATAGTCATCCAAATCCTCGCCCGGACGTATCAGCCCAAATCCGAGAATCTGCATATTCTCTCTGATTAAACCTCGAACTGAGGAGCCCGCAATCGCATACTTGCCATCCGCATTTCGGAAGAAATGCGGATTCTCTTTCGAGCCATTCGACACGAAAACGGGGGTATCCGCAGTTAAACGGATGCGGATTTCACCGGTTTTCAACTCCTGACATATCCGATCATGGGGCGGAAGCTGGGTCTCATCAGCGTAAGGAAGCAAGAGTTTGCTCGAAAACGGGATGAAATTATACGGTGCATGGACTGCCATTTCAGTTTGCCCCCTTCCATCCAGCGAGGCGCGGAGAGCCCAGGTGCGCCTGCCCATCAGTGTCATAACTGATCAGCTGGCGAGTCGTTATTTCGCCGCCAAAAGCGGGATTTGCAATCGAATAGCGATGCGTAACAGCCGGCTTATTCCCATCCTCTTGTATAGCCGCACATAGCTTGCCCATGCGGCGGAACAAGCGGATTTCCTTCTCTTCGGAAAAAAATCTAGCCTCGATAAGCTCGTTCAAGTTGAGGTCAATATGCCCCGCTCCGAGATAAAGCCTGCTTTCTTCGCGGAGATATACATACGGAAGCCTGCCTCCGAGTTCCAGGGCTTTGTCAAGCTCCAGCATTTCGAGACTCATTTCTTCACCTCCTGCAGTGCATTAAGCCAAAGTGCTATGGTATGTTCGGAATCGTCGATGTCCATATTCCTATCGCCGTCAAAACGTACCGTGATAAGCGGCTGTTTCGGAACGGAGATCGAAATCTTACTGGCAGCCAGATAGCCTCTTCCGATCGCACCGCCACTGCCAAGGGGATACAGTTGTAACGCAAGATCGCGCAGCGCGTAGAAGATAAGCCCGCATCCAACCGTACACTCAAGGGGTACCCGGACAATGAGGCTCACATCACTCGCCAGCGGTTCCTCCGTAAACAGCCCACCGCGCATCACACCGCCCGTGAAGCGGTTGATATGAATGCGCGATATCTTTATCTTTTTTCCAGAATCCAGATAAACATCTTCAAACTGGATCTGGCCAGCAAGCCCATTGTCGCCCTCGGCTGACTCCCTACCAAAGATTGCATCTGTCGTCTCCTCCGATATGGACATATAGCGGGAGATCGCCTCGACTCTTGCCCTGATGGGACCCTTGATTGAAGAACCGGGCAGTATAGGCCCCGAAGCCTCTTCCAGATTCCCAATATAGCTGCGCTCGCCCCCAAATTCGCTGCCTGCGGCCTTTACAAGTATGCTCGGCATGTGGCCTGATAAAGTGAAGGTTACGTACTTTTCGGGCGAAGTAGTCGGGAGTACATATGGATTGTCGTTTTCGGCAAAGACCTCGCGATCATCAAGCCATGCAGCCAAATCCTCCGGATCAGTCATATCGTACCGGCTTCTGCGGACTTGAAGCGAGAGACGTCCAAAACCGTTTGTCTTTTGCGCTCCCAATCGGATATCACCGCATTGAATAGCTGCAAGCATTTGATCGAGCGCGGCCAAGTCTTTTTGCTCGTCTGCGCCAGTGCCCAGCCATGTAACGGAAAATGTGAGTTTTGAACCGGCGCAGACATGAGCAATATCGAACTTCCCACCAGGATCCGCGGCCCCGCTGCTCCCGTCAATCCGCAGGCGGGGACGGATAGATACCTCGGAATCTTCGTTAAAGTGCGCGTCGGACACGATCAAACGTCCATATCGTTCTTGGCTCCCAAAAAGCTGTTCGGCATAGTCTTTGTCTTGTGCCTCGAGCCATCCGCGAAGAGCACCACTGATGGAGCTGCCCTGTACCATAGGCGTGCCATTCACATCGAGTAGCACACGCTCCACATCACCGGTCGTTTCGCCGGTACGAAGAGGGGTCCTACATTCAGCAAGGATCGAATAAACTGCAGCCTTTGTAAATGTCGCATCCATTTTACCGGTTTCCCTCCCCTCCGCTCTTTCGAGTAAAGTCAAAGAGCTCACACAATAGTCTAAGCTTTTCCTCGGTAGAATCCGCACAATTTGTATCAAGCGTTTCTCCAAGTGGCTTATCCAGGACATCTTTTATCAGTATTTCGATTTTCTCAAATTTGGCACCGTGTTGAGCCCCGCGGTCGGTGAGATTATGACCCAAGAAAGCATACAGCTCCGTCAAATCACAGTTTTTGGCGATTGCTTTTTCACAAAATGTTTGTATCGTCCCAACCTGACTTTTCGAGAGCGTACACCCAAGGACCTCTTTTGCATGCTTGGTGATCCAAGTATAGCGCTTTCTGCGGAGTTCAGTGCTCACACGCAGCGCGTTGCTCCTATCCGTCTCGAGTTTCTTCTTGTGCGCAAGGCTTTCAAACAGGGTATTCCGTAGAAACAGAACTTGGCCGAAACCATCCTCCCTGCGAATCCCTAGCCCAGTCTTTTCCACTTCCATGAGGCGAGACAGTTCCGGCGAGTGGTCGCACCGAATGTGGAACAGACTGCCGCGTTCATACATCGTTACTGCAGGGATACGCGATTGCAAAGTGCGATTATATCCTCTATATTCGGTTACGCTCGTGCTGCATAGCTCTATGCTGAGAGTATCTATACCCAGCATCTCTGCCAGTTCACTTTCGTTGAGCCCACAGGGGTTCCCATATTCATCCAGCATGGTAAAGGGAGAAACCGCCAGCATATAGAGTGAGTTGGAGATTTCGCTTTGTGCATGAGGTCCGTACAGCGTCTGCCATTCAGGAGCATTCATGCCGTCGCAATTACCGACAAACTCACATTTCCCGAAACCACTATATCGATCCGCACCGATCCACGCTTCGCCGACTAAGCATGAGGAGGAGATTTTTTCCGCAAGCTCCGGCGATTGCACTTGAATATATCCCTCGAAAACCTGATTGGCATCAATGTATCGAGTTTGAAATATCTCTTTTTCCTCTATGCTGCGTTTGATCCTTGCCGCGCCGGACGTAGACGCACTCCAATATAATACCGTATCTCCCAACAGCGCACAAAATGCACCAAGACCTGCGCGTTTTAGGCCTGGTGTAAATGACCCGTCTTTTACGACCGTTTCAAATACGGTCTCCTCTTTATTTTCATAGAAGCCCATGGGAGAAGGGATGGCCGCGAGGGGGCTGCCGTCTTTGGGACTCTGGCGATAGGGGAAAGCATCCAGAAACCTTACGTTGTCGGAAAGCAGTCCCGCGCGATGTTCTTCAAACCAATTGTGGTCGCTGTTAGCCAAAGTATTGATAACCCACCCACGAATAGCGGAACCAGGGATATAGCCTTTTGTTTCGTAGCTGTTTCCCCTGCTGCGGTTCAAATCCGTAGCAAGGACAGGCGATAAGGTCTTGAGCCGATAGCGGATATAGGGCAAGGAAATCTTTGGGCCAAACCCTTTGCTACGCTCTTGCACCTCAGCTGTAATTCGAACGCGGCCGAAACCGCGGTTACGAAGGGTCCCCACCCATTTAATGCCGGCAAGAGAACGCTTGAGAAGAGCAACATCATCGGATAAGCAGTGGATCTCCCCGGTAAAGCAAAGCCCGGCCCGGACGCAAGAAGCGATGCGGAGCGTCTTTTCTTTTACGACTCCATTTTCCAGTGCGGTAAAGGTTCTGCTGCTAAAGCAATCCTCTGGTGTGGCAGGCGATTCTTCCAGATGCAGCTCAGTCAGATGGACGCGCCGGGAGTCTTCTGTGCCGTCCCAGCCGGCAGCCCCGAGAAGGACTGAGGCAATATTGGAATCATCGCCCGTCCAAACCAGGATATTCTCCATGCTCTCCCGCAGCAGCCCCTTGAGTGTGCTGCCTTTTAGGTACGGCCAGCCCTGTTTGTCTACTGACACCGCAACATCTTCGCCGCCGGGGATGCTGTACCCCGAACCAAAGATCACGTCTGAGAGCAATTCCATGCGGATTTGTAAAACAACTATGTCGCTCATGTGTTTGCTCCTTCCCAGAAATCGCAATGATCCAGCAATTCGATGGCGTCAAAGAAGAGGCAGCGTTTTATGCCGCAAATCTTGCGAAAGGCTGATTTGTCTATCTCAGTTGCGCCGCCCTTTAACAAATTGTACGCTGCGCTGACTTCATTACCCGCATGCTCTGCGGAAAAGCCATGATAAAGTAGGTTCCCGATTTGCCGGTCTTGCATGAAGAAATTGCTTTCTATCTCCCCCTGCTTGAAAGCCTCGCGCAGATCCTTTATTTTCCCGCGCGCAATTTGGTTCTGCTCCTCTTTCATGGCAAGCGACATGGCGCGGAAGAAAGAATACGTCCTGACGCCACCCGTCTGTTCGGCTGCGCGCTCCTTTGGGACACCATCTGGCTGCAATACAACGACCGGCCTGAGCTCCAGACGCTTGCAGTCGTTATCGCTGCTGTCATTTGTCTCGTAATCATCCCTGATGTCGGAAAGGCTGTCCTTCAACTGCCCGAACTCGATGTGCCAATCCATTGCGCTGATTCGTCCATCAGGATCGATCGACGCACCGAATCTTTTTGCGCTGCTGCATAGTTCTTCGGAGAGAGTATAAGCGCGATGGAAGGGATACTTTTGGTGCACAATAGCCACTCCTGCACACGCTGCGTAAGGCATACCGTCTTCTTGATTTGTCTTACTCGCGAGATGATTCAAAAAAACTCGGGCGCACTCGATGCCGATATTGCCGGCTGTTACGAAACACACATCGTCTCCTGCGAGGATGATCGGACGGATGGGTAACTTGGGATTTTTGCCTTCTTTCCAATAGTTATCTACTAATTCATTTACCGTTTCCTCAAACGCAGCCTTGAAATCAGCATCAATGCCGTCGCTGAACTGCTGCAGGCTGGCTTTGCATAGCTCCCAATCATTGCTTGATTTCGCATATAATCCTTCGACGCGCTTCCCCATCGCGTTGCCATCAATGTGGACAACGGCAATAAAATTATCGCCGCCTGCAACATCTTCGAGTTGCACGGGAAATTCCCAACCGTCCGGCGCACGAACTGCTTCAGGCCGACTATGCCGCTTGTCTTCCGGGAGACTATCGATTCTAACAGGGGCGAATGTTTCTCCGTCCAGCTCTTCCACGCCAAAGTTCAAGAGGCGGAAAGACTGGCGCCTTAGTGATTTTTTTGCTTCAAGAGCAGCAGACAGCTTTTTCAGATTATCTCCAGGGCTGAGAGTGCTATCGTATTCAAGCTGCTTCGCATAGATCTCCATGCTGTCAAATTGCCGGAGGGTTTTTTCAGTCACTTGCTTTGTAAATTCAGTGGCTTGCACGGCATCATCGAATTGCAGAATCGTGTGCCCTCCTCCGGAGTAGACGAGGTTTGCGTCCTCACGATATTGATCCGATGCTTCCTGAAAGAACGGCGAACTTGTTACAAAACGGATTTCCTCCGAACGCGCGGCATTCTCACGGAGCCGTTTGCTGGAAAAGATGTAGTCCTGTTTTCGCGACACTTCTAGAATAACTAGTGTTCTGCTCATATGAGTTGCCTCCGGTATCGATAGAATTCTCTTGTTTCTCAATTAGGAGCGTGTTATCATTGATAATTATTGTGGTGGGTCATGCTATGAAAGGGGTTTAACCATGAATGCAATAAGGCTTACGATGTGGGCAGATGAGCCGTTGATTTTGGCCAAAGAAAAAGGCGTTGAGGTCAAAAGTGCACTTGACTTTAATAAGACAGTACAAGGCGCTATCTATTCTATTTGGCGTGAAAAATATCCCGCTGTACATGATTTTGGATACTCTTACAAAGGGAAACCTTTTCGCCTATTTACATTTAGCCCTTTATTGGGTGACTATACAAAAAGCGGAGAGCGCATTAGCTTTCAAGGAGCGGTTTCGTTAGAGATTCGAAGTGTTTCTTTTGAACTTATCGATGAACTTGCGCATTACTTTATCAAGCATAAATCACTACAACTCTGGAAACACCGTGTTCCGGTTGTCGATATTTGTTCTACGGATCGAATAATACTCGCGTCAGATGTAAGAATCCGAACGATTTCACCGATTACGTTGCATGGGCCCAATGAAAAGTACTATAAGCCGTCTGAAGAGCAATTTTTCACAAGAATAGCAAGCAATCTAAAGAATAAGCTGGGTGCCGCACGACGAGAGAATAATGTAAGTTTCAATATTTTTCCGGACTATGATACATTGAAAGAAGCGAAAACAAGATACGGAAGAGAAGATGTGACGGCATACTATGGAGATTTCATGATAGAAGCAGATCCTTCAACTATTGAGTTTTTGTATTATACAGGTCTGGGCGATAGAAATCCTCAAGGGTTTGGCATGTTTGAAGTCCTACCATGTGAGCAGAACTGATTTGTTTCGATTTTATACTGGACTAGCTGCTTGTGGCATTATAGCGCACAGAGACGCTAAAATCTCATCGGTACAATACAGATCTCAGTTGTCATTGTTATTAGAGGCCTTGCTCTTCTTATGATTATCCCATGCAATCCGGGGATCTTCACCCTTTTTTAGCGCATCCATTTCAACTTTATATCTGGTGTGGTATCGGGATCGCTTGTTTTTGGCGGCTTTGTAATTGTACCCCAAATAATTGGCTGCTACCTCAGGATTCGCGTTGAGATAGCATATTGGAATCATTTGATGAAAACCTTTCGAAATCGGGGTTTCCTTTTCACGATCTTCGATTGGACAATCAGGATAGACCTCGCCATATCGCTTTAATGGGGTAGGCGCGACACGTATGCCGCCGCATCTGCATTTCTGAGTCATATAGTAATCAAGGTAAGGAAGGAACATAGCTTCAAAAATATCTGGCTCATGGGCATAGTGAGTGTCTTTCTTCTTCCACTCCACAGTCATATCCTCGGTAAAAAACAATCTGTACCATAGTCGGCATTCCATTGTGTTGCTTTTACCTTTATGCCATCTACTGAAGTGTAAAATAAATGCTGTGAATTCCTGATGCCTTCGGGGCATATCCAGACGCTTCCGCTCGTTTTTCGCAATTATCTCCTCTGTCGTTTCTTTGTAGGCTAAAATCAAATCTGGGTCATCAGCGTTTTTATTTTCAATTACATCAATTTGGCTTTGAGATCCTTCCGTGTGGGGAATCGGCTCATGTATGCTTATTGTTGGGGGCTCTAATGTGTCGACTATTCGCCCCTTTAAAGCCTTATTATAGTAGTGGGTAAAATCTCCCTTGGAAGGCGTGTATCTTTTAATTGTATCTTGAAAAACTTTAAGGATGATGTCCTGCCCTTTGTTTTTCCCACGATCATATATTTCCAGAAATAGAATCAGGATTTCATACCATCTTGCTTTCTTCTCCGCCGCATTCTCCTCATCAGACAATTGGCTCCAGATCAATACAGATTGATCAAGGAGAGAGGACTTTTCCTGTAATGATTCAGCTTTCATTAGATATCTCCTATAAACCAAGTGCCCAATCAATTATTCCCCTTGGGTCAGAAACGCCTAGTTCTGCCAATTTGTGAGTTAATTCGTCTAATTCAACGAGAGCGGTGACATCGTAGATAGTAGGAGAAGGAGGCGTGACATTCCAATCCATTTCACCATAGACAACACATCTTATGGAATTGTTCTTCTTGAGACGACAAGCATAATGGATTGCTGATAGGATAATCAAAGGCATTGCCTTTGTCCCGTATGTGACGCACGCAAAGAGCTCGTCACCATCATCAACATAGTTGAGTAATTCTTGGAATGTGGTGATGTGACTAGAGATATCCTGATTAGCGGGTGCGCTGATTTTTTCCACTCCAAATTCAGGATATCTTAAAGACTTTCTTTTACAGAGTTCGTCGAGTTCTCGACATAGTGTTGCATAGTTTCTCTCGGCGTTGGACATCTTTCCTTCACTAACTAACGCAGGGGGGAGAGACTGCACTACGGCAATCACCCGAAAATCTTCGTTAGGCGCCACATACCCGTTGATTGCTGCAAGAATCGGAAAGCTGATTGCTTCATCCATCTGAAGCCTTGTATTCTGTGGCTTTCCGGCAACGTCCTTTGCAACTTGGTAAATGGGCGTCTTTAATTCACCATCTGGTTGTAACGGGCTGTTCAAAAAGAATTTTTTCATGAGATATCAGTTTCCTCCCGGTAAGATGCAGAAAATCAGCTTTCAATTGCAAATTAAAAGCTAGCAACAGAGTGAATTTGAACAGTGATATAGATATTACGCAAATGGATGAGGAGCTGGGATATTATGTGATATATAGTCCCTGCAAACTTTTTGCTAGTTATAGAGCAAACTCATTATAATAGGCGCGAAAAAAAGTGTCAAGGCATGGGTACATGTTTTTACTGTGCAAGCATTATACCGTGCAACCAAGTTTATATCCTCATAAGCAAAATAGCTACGTGAGCGGCCTTCGGCGAGGCATCCGTGGCTTCGGATGCCTAACCAAAAGCCTCTTATTGTGAATCATCGCAAACTACGGGAGATCCAGCGATGCGCTGAAACCAGAAACCTCGTCCGGGCAACCGGTTTCCCGACTTCCGGCTCGTTGGTTTCTACTCTTTTTATCAGTTGATAACAGCTGGAATTCAGCGATGAGGGTGAAAAATTTTGAAATATTTCTTGACACGTATTTTTGCTCCTATTATAATTTAGACAAGTCGGTCGATGATTTCTCGGAAATAGTTTTTAATTTCCGAACATAGCGGATGAATTTGCGACATTTTTACGTTGAATTATACGATGATGCCATTTCTGCCTTGAAATTCAGCAAATTTTGAGTGAAAAAGTCGGCCGATGATTGACAAAGTTTTGTCAAATTTGAGAATCCAGTGTTTATGCAGGTTTGCGGACTCGGCCTTCCGGTCACCGACCGACTTTTTGGTGTCATAAGGGGGTATTTGCATAAGGTAAACTACTTTACACCACTATTGATTTCAGTTGTTTCCTCTTACCTATAAGGAATTGAAACACCTCAGAATCCGAGCATAAAATCCACCCGCCAAGCGAAGTTTCCTCTTACCTATAAGGAATTGAAACAAGGGGAACGAAGCGACGATGTAACCACGCTGTCAGCGTTTCCTCTTACCTATAAGGAATTGAAACTTGCCAAATTTCTCCGCGATGCGATTCTCTGTGCCATACATACCGCCCGTTTCCTCTTACCTATAAGGAATTGAAACACCGCCGAGAACATCCCGACAAGCGCCGTCACGATTGAAGTTTCCTCTTACCTATAAGGAATTGAAACATGAGTGCCACAGGAATCGTGATGTACCAGAAGTTGAATCCTGTTTCCTCTTACCTATAAGGAATTGAAACATGCTCCTGACGGAACGCTTCGGCCTCTTCAGCTTTCTGTTTCCTCTTACCTATAAGGAATTGAAACGCGTTGACCCCGAGGTCACTCATCTGTGTCGAGATGGATTCCTTGTTACCTCTTACCTATAAGGAGTTGAAACATCACCGGCAGGCGTTCATACTCGCGCAGTTTCTCGAGCGTCTTCTTCTTATTACCTCTTACCTATAAGGAATCCAAAACCTATCAAGAAGGAGAAAGACCACAGCCCATGTCACGGACTGTGGTCTAGATTCTATTATGTTCGTTATTTTGACATATGATGTTTCTGCCCGACGAACCAAAAAGGTATTGAAGACTTGCCGGCGGTATCTGTCCCATGTGCAGAAATCCGTATTCGAGGGCGTTATTACTTCAGGGAAACTAGATCAGCTAAAAAGGGAATTGCGGAAGCAAATCGTTGTCAAAGAAGACAGTATTCATATTTACAAGTTTGAAAGCCTCCGATTTGCCGAAATGGAGCGAATCGGTGTAAATCCGCTAAATGATCACATCTTGTGAGGTGAGCGATGACAAATATTTTTGACATGATATTTTCGGAATCAGCCATTCAAGAGGCGCTTGTCGATCTGGAGCAGAAAAAAGATTCCTGTGGCGTGGATGGCATGTATCTTTCGGAACTTCGAACATATTGGGAAATCAACCGTTCTGCAATCATTGCACAACTGAAGCTGGGATGTTACGAGCCGGACATGGTAAGAATAAAGGAGATTCTCAGCCGCGATGGAAAGCGGCGCAGAATCTCCGTTTTTTGCAGTTTGGACAGACTTTTATTGCGGTGTTTGGAGCGATATCTTCAAAAAGTCTATGATCCAACACTACATAGTAAATGTTTTGCATACCGCCCTGATATGGGAGTTGCTGCGGCAGTGAATCAAGTAGTTGAATACCTGCGGGAAGGATACCGGTGGGGAGCCCGCATAGATGTTCATGACTTTTTCGGAAGTATCCCATTACAACCGCTAGAGCAATGTCTTTCAAGTGGGCTTGAGATCAAGATTGTACGACTTATCATTCGCTATCTGCACCTTCGCCTGATTTCTGATACTGGTGAACTCCAATCAATAACAAAGGGGATATTGCAGGGATCTCCCATCAGCCCTATATTATCAAATATATATTTGACTCCGCTGGATGAGTCAATGGGTGACCTCCCAGCATGCAGATTTGCGGATGATATACTCGTTTGCTTTCGGACAAGGTCGGAAGCAGAGGCATATTACCCCGAACTGGTCAACCTTCTGGGTTCAAAATATCAGCTTGAAGTTAATCAACGGAAAAGCGGCGTTCTAGAAATTGCAAAGCAGCAATTCCTCGGTTACTCATTCCATATCGACGAAGAACAGAATATCGTCTCTGCGTTTCGCGCCAAGCGCGCCCGTAATGAGTTTGACAGGGATTGGAGGCAAGGCCACGTTGAAAAAATTGATCGGCATTACCATATCATCAATAATGGCATCATATCGAAAAGGGATTACAATCTACTTTTTGAAAATGAGGAAGGAAAACATTATATTCCAGTTGAAACTATGGGTTCGCTAAACATTTATTCTGACGTGCTTTTTAGCAGCAACTTTTTCCGATTTGCTTCCGAAAAACATCTGTATATATCAATCTTCGACCATCATGGGAATATGACAGGAAGCTTTACCCCTGCGGACAATGGTTACCGCAGCAAAACAATGTTACGGCAAGCGGCAATCTATCTTGATCCGGGGAAAAGACTAAAAATAGCCAAACTGATAGAGTTGGGCGCATTTCATAACTTGCGGGCGAATATCCGCTATTATGCAAAATCTCGAAAGTCGGAGACATTGCGAGACGGGGTCTTGCTTCTTTCACATGTAATCGAGGAAATGGATGCCGCAAGCAGCATTGAAGAATTGCTCCTGTTAGAGGCCAGAGGTCGCAGCGTTTACTATACTATGTTTAATGCAATCATGGACAATCGGGACTTTGCTTTTACGGTAAGGACTCGGCGTCCACCGAAAGACGCATTGAACGCTTTAATCAGTTTTGGAAACACCTACCTATACAATAGGGTAGCAACGGAGATAAACAAAACCGCGATGGATATTCGTATTGGCTTCCTGCATTCGACAAACAAACGGAGCCAATCGCTAAACTTGGATATTGCCGAACTCTTTAAGCCCCTTATTGTTGACCGTGCCATCTTCACGCTGGTCAACAAAAGGAGAATCAGTCCCGATGAGCATTTCAGGATGACGGACAACGGCGGCGTATATCTATCCAATGAGGGTAGAAGGCTATACATCAATGAGCTGGATGGAAAGATGTATCAAAAGCGGGTAGAAGATCACCGCCCCATCTCATACGATACTCGAGTCAGGGAAGAAGTGCAAAAAGTATTGCGATTCGTGAATTCGGGAAAAGAATATAAACCATATAAGTATTATTAAGGGAAAGCAAGCCCATACGGTTCATCTCGTGCCAATGAACCGTATGGGCTTTGCTCATCCGTTATGGTAGGTGGCAACACTTCGATCACTATCAATGGGAGAAGGCTGTGACTGAACCCACGGGTTTCAATTCCTTATAGGTAAGCGGCAACTTCACCCTACGCATGCCGAGCCAGCAGTTCGTCGTGGATGGGGTTGCTCAGTTACAATTCCTTATAGGTAAGCGGCAACGCCGGCATTAACGACCTCGCCACTCTGTGCGGCTGCTCGTTTCAATTCCTTATAGGTAAGCGGCAACGACATTGAGCTCTATACGATGTTCGAAGTCTGGCTGATGGGGTTTCAATTCCTTATAGGTAAGCGGCAACGGAAGACGACTTCCTACGGTACGCTCAAACCGAATGAGCTTGACGGTTTCAATTCCTTATAGGTAAGCGGCAACGGAACAGAGTGGAAGGAAGCATTAGCTTTCGCGTTACTGTTTCAATTCCTTATAGGTAAGCGGCAACAACCGCAATCAATAGTGATGTAAAGTAGTTAACCTTATACGAATACCCCCTTGTAGCGTCAAAAAGTCGGTCGGTGACTGGAACTCCATGCCCGCAAACCCGCATAAATACGGGATTTCAGAGATTGACAAATCATTGTCAATCATCGACCGACTTTTTAAGCCGAAAAAATGCCGTTTTCGCGATAATTAATTTGTAGTTTCAAAATTAAGCAGAACGATGTGCGGTTTTCAGGTTGTTTTCCAGCAGGTCGGCAACTATTTGACAAAAATCATCGACCGACTTGACTAAATTATAATAGGAGAAAAAAGGCATGTCAAGATGAAGCTAAAAAAATTGTAGTCCCATCGCTGAATTTAAAGTGGGCTGCGCAGATAATTCAGTAGAAGCCGACGAGCCGGAAGTCGGGAGACCGGTTGCCCGGACGAGGCTTCTAAGCCCCGCGCATCGCCGTAGTATCCGATACTTTGCGATGATTTCCCTATAAAGCTGATGGTCAGGCACCCTAAATTTCGGGTGCTGCGCCAGAGGCTGCCCCTAAATACTAAATGCGAAAAAATGCAACTAGGCAGAGTCTAGCCGCTATTGCAGCCAAACTCCGCCTAAAGGACATTATGATGTTTGTTCTATGCGCAAGTTTTCGATGACGATTCCCTTCTCCGCATCCTTTTTATACACCAAAGCCTGATAGCCCTTTGCTTGAAGCAGGGATAGAAGGTCCGGACTAATATCTATCCAGCTGTCCCCCACCAAGATCAGCGTATTGGAACGCGAAGAAGTGCTTTTGCTCAATCTGTCAAACAATAGCCCGATATGTTTGTCCTTATTACTTTCCTCCTCGCCACCCTTGGCATAGAGGATAGGATTCTCATACCCGTCGACTTTTCTGACGTTTAGCCCCGTTTTACCCGTTGCATCTTCAAGTCGTTTCCTTGCCTTACTTGGCTTCATATCCCCTACGATCAGTACATCCGATACCTTCTGCATGTCAATGACGATTGCAGGCGCCGAAACCGCTTTTGGCTCTTGAGCGGTCTGTGTTTTAACTTGCGCTTTTGAATCTTTGCCAGTGACGGCTGATCCAAGCGCAGCCTTGGCGGTTGTAGCCGGCTGCTTCTTCTGAACGGCTGATTTTGGTGAAGCTGGTGCCTCCTCCTGTTTCGTCGCTTTCTTACCCTTCGCATTGTCAGCGGCGGAGTTGGCGGGGCTCATAGATGTGATACGAATCAACGGCGGATGTTTTTTACCGGCCCAATGCTTTCTAAAATCCCTGACCAGCCGCACATACTCTTTCAAATCGGCTTGATATTCAGAGGGCGTTTTCTCATGCCGCTCATCGATGTGAAACAACTCGTTTCTGTCCCTTTTAATGATGTTATGAGAACGGAGGACAAGCTTAAGCTCATCTGACAACTGGGCGACGCTGTCGGCGGAGTTGATGGAAGTCTTGATTTCCGCCTGATCGCCGCGATCATTTTTCCAGATTCGAAGAATGGCCCTTTGATTGGTTTCTTGCCCGCCTTCAGGGTAGATGCGGTCGATCAGCCAGACTACCGAATGGTTGAATAGATAGTTCTCCGCATTCTCACGCTCATTTTTAAATAAATTCGCGGCGTCAAAAACCCCTTCATCATAAGAAATCATCTTATCGTGCAGGTACTCGCGTGGCAGCGCGCCTTCCGCCAGGGCGAACGCCTGCTGATAAAAGCCCTTTTTGATGCACCATTCGATTTCGTCCAACGCGCTGTGATCTGCAGCGAGCAGAGGTTTGTAGTCATCCATGATATTTTTTCGGAACAGCTCTATGTATCTGTTGGAAGAGGAAAGATCGCTTTCTTTCAACACACTGAGCTGCTTTAAACCCTGCTGGAATGCGTTGATGTCGCAAAACTGGATCCCTTTGGAGATATCCTTGATGCAATCGAGCAGCCGGATCGACGCTTCGTCCTTTAACTCAGGGTTTGCATTCATGAACCTGACAAGGGAATCCACGCGCCCGTAGTTCAAGAACTCGTTGATCCCGGATACAAAATCAAAGATGCGAAATTCCGCGGCGCTGTTGAAAAGCTCGTAGCTGTTTGGCCCGCCTTTTTTCATTGGGCGTATGCTCCACACCTGATCCGCCTTGACGGTGATGCCATCCAAGGTCAGGAGTGAAAGCACGGCTTCAAGGATCAGCTGGAGTCCGCGTAAACCGCCGTTTGTCCCGACATAAATACGCGGTGCGCCCTTACCCTGCTTAGCGTTATTGCCCTTTAGTTCCCGCAAGTGGCCCACGACCTCTGAAACGCCTTGCGTGGAGTCTTCGTCATTTACCTCAACGGACTTAAACAGAATATGCTCCATGCCGTCAATGGCGCGGACGGCATCCATGAAATACGCCTGCGGCGAAGTCGCCAATTCGCTGCCGTCCTTTGAGGCAGCCGTTGCGATGCGGGTTTCCGGCGTGGTAAGCATAAGGATCTCGCCAGCGTCCTTTAAGGCATCTCGCAGCCGCATGGGAAAAGGCTCTTGCTGATAATAGTACTCACCCTGCTCCTGACCGTAGGTGTAGGTACATTTATTGAGCTTTTTGCTGATCGGGAATGTACTTAGCGCAACGACCAACACATTTTTTACAATGGGACGCGTCGTTTCTACAGTGTAATCGTCGACTACCGGCTCGGGGGCACCTGGCGGCAAGGGCTCTTCCGTGGCTGTAGATTGCGGTTTTGCCTGTGCGGGTTCTTCCTGCGGCGGGATGGCAGTGCTATCCTCGCTGCCATTTTGTCCTACGGCGGCCGTCGGACGACGGTAATAGGGGACGCACTCAGCATCCAGCTGCAGACCGGTGCGGTTCTTTTCATAGTATCTATGAACGACGCGTTCTACCAGATCACTGACAAATTTGGCCTCCTTTAAGTCCGCTTTCGGGTAAACGGTGTCGATGTACAACCGGATCTCCTCTAAAAATTCCAGTGAGCAGTAGAACTTCCGCTCTTTCAGTACGGAAAGTAGGGCGTCATACATCTCATCCGATCTTGCCCGGCGGGTGCGGATGCTGTTGCGAAAAACGCGATAGTAGATATGATCCACGTCGCGGAACCGCGTGTCGATTACCTGCTTAGGCGCGCAGAGTATCTTTGTGATCCGCGGTGTCAGTTCAAAGAGCCCGGCAGTTATGTTCCATGCGAAACGCTCTTCGGCGGTCATTGGCGCCTCGTGGCAATTGCGGATGATGTAGACAGAGCAGTTCCCGAGCTCTGTCAGCTCCTCCTCATAATGCGTCAGCAGCTGCTCTTCATCCACGCTGCGGGAGGCCTGCTCCTCCCCCGTAATGATTTGAAGCGCTTGAAGAATCGCAGCGATAATCAAATCGGCCTTTTCGTCCTCCTGCAGGAGGAAATTGAACGGCACGTCGCTAATGGATTCCTTATCGTGGATCAGGTAGCGGAAATACGCTTCCAACCCAACTGTCGTTGACTGATCCAGATACAGCGGCTGGAACAGCGCCATACATTGCGAAACCACTTTCTCGCGCTTATTCTGCTCAATTGACAGGGATAGGAGCTTCTTTTCAGTGCGTCGGTATGCAGCCTCAATGGAATGAAAAATCGCTTCAATAGAAATCATAGCTTGCCACTCCCCTGCGCATCTTCAAGTATATTGACCAAATTATAATAGCCGCTGACTAAAGCGTCAAGGCCCTTATTTTTAAAGGCTATATCAAAAAATATTGCGTTATCGTTGAATCGGCATGTTATCGCTTTGATATACAGGTGGAGTCACCAGTCAGGACTTCAGATGCATCCGGACCAATCACAAAAGTCTTTTCTACACATCGCTGAATTCTGCGGGATATGCAGTGATAATCAATTAGAGGCCGATGGTAAAATGCGCTCATACCCGGGCACCGCGTGTGAGGCGGGGTAAAGCCGAGAAAAATTTTAAGATTTTTTCATTTAACGCTGAATTACCCGAATTCCATCGTGATAAGGAAACAGACAACAAAAATAATGGAGGACAACCAACTATGAAAAACAACATGAGAAACGTAAAAGTGACGGCCATCAACAACGGCAGCCTCAACGGCTTTAACATCTATCTGGATTTCTCCGGCCAGCGCGAGTTCCTGATGTACCACCGGCACAATGGGCTGCTGTACGCTCTGCTTAAGGACGGTATTCGCGCCGATGAGCTGCATCGCTGGACGCCGGCCAACGGCCGCGGTGAACGCAGCCGGGGCGCGACGAAGCTGCTTGCGGGCATGGTTTCGCACCTGCTGGACGTAGTCGATGACTACATCAGTGAACGCGAGGCGAGCCACGCCGTTCTGGCTCCGGTATGTGTTGCCGAAGTTGAGAACAGGGTGGACGACTTCGCGGCCTGACATGGGCGTCGCAGGCGTCAGCCTGCAGCGCTCGATGCCCGGACCCGTCTCAAAAAGTGCCCCCCTGCAATGCTGAATCCATTTATCAGGTAAGCTGATACCGTGATAGGCGCCTATTACAAGCGATAGAACGCGTATGATGGCATATCGGACCTGATTTCTATGCGGAAAGCAATATTGCGATTCAGAAATACTTTATATCGAAATTAACAAAATACGTGATTCTTACGGGATTTGAATATCGCTTCTGATAGGCCGCTGCCATATAGTAAAAGCAGAAGAGAAACCGTTTGAATGGGGTTCGCGCTCCGAGGAGAAGCAGATATGGTAGCATTTTTGATTGCGTTGCTGTTACTAAAGATGTTTTGGCCTGAGCATTGGCTGACGAGATTCTTCCTTGCAGGCTTCCGCTTCATGGTCAGGCTGGCGCTCATATGTGTTGTGCTACTGGCAGTGGCGCTCCTGCTGCTCACCTCAATAATATAGTTGGGAGACAACTCATGAGGAAGTTCAAACCTCTTATCGTTGAACAGCTCATTTTCGCGGTATTGTTCGTTGGGTTCTATTTTGCCTTTCAGAATAGCGCAATGAGCCTACCGAAAGCCATCAAGATATGCATCGCCTTCGAAATCGCTGTTTTCTGCTCGTACCAAGTGTGCTGGTACCGGTTGCGTGTTTGCAGGGTCACGGCCATCACACGACTTACAGACGGATTCTTCTTCCTTGTCCTGATGGCGATTTTCGCAATCACGCTCAAATGCCTCGTTTACTTCGGCTTTGAGCCGCTGAGCCAAACGGGAATGGTCTGGTTAAGCAGCCGTTACGCGCTGGTTATGCTGCTGGTACATATCCTCGGCATCTCGATTATGGCGCCTGACACGCGCTCTCTGCTTCAGCCCTTTGATCAGGAGGATGACGACGATGAAGACGATTCTATCTGAATCCTTACGGCACACTGCGGCAAGGTCCTGCGAGTCCCCGAACCAGCGCCCTCCCCCGCAGCAATGCGTATCTTTCCATGCTGTTGTAACGCCGACAGCAGAGTGTCAGTGAAACCGGAAACATAATATCGATATGAAATCTGAGAGACATTTCAATATAAGGAGATGATGCCTATAGCCCATATTACGCCCCAGTAACCACAGCGACACAATGAACCGATTATCAACAAACCAAATTATATTTCATTCTATATGGAGGATTTCTCGCTATGAGTATGTTTGATGCTATTGGACAGGCCGGCCTGGACACTGCTGCCAACCAGGCGTATTGCGTTGATATCGCAATGCTGATTGACGCGACTGGCAGCATGGCACCGATCATCGATGAGGTGAAGGACAATGCGCTTTCCTTCTGCACGAAGTTCCACGAGGCGATGGAAACCAACGGCAAGAACGTCGAGGAGCTGCGGATCAAGGTGATCCCCTTCCGCGATTTTGAATACGACGGCGACCAGTCGCTGGGTGACTCCGGGTTCTTCACGCTGCCGGAGCAGAACGAGGCGTTCCGCAACTATGTCAGCGGGATCGCCGCAAAAGGCGGCGGAGACGAGCCGGAGAGCGCCTTGGAAGCCGTCGCAGCGGCTATGCGCTCCGATTGGACGAACAAAGGCGGCAAGCGCCGGCATGTGATCCTTGTGTTCACGGACGCATCCGCGGTGCCGCTGAAGGATCCCGCGCGCACGTCAAGTCCCTTTTACCCGGAGGATATGCCGGAGGATCTTGCACAGCTCGGTGATATGTGGAGCGCCGTCGGACAGGAGCTTCAGGGCATGCCGGATCCGAACTACGCGCGCATGGTGTTGTTCGCGCCGAA
>Ga0256407_10001846_pt1 | contig 42627 bp, 43 predicted proteins | sample RumenRJG_04DNA_FD_193489 | JGI IMG/M metagenome (GOLD analysis project Ga0256407, IMG submission 193489) | Bovine rumen microbial communities from Lethbridge, Alberta, Canada - RJG_04 | ecosystem: Host-associated > Mammals > Digestive system > Stomach > Rumen | place: Canada: Alberta... | reverse complement strand
GCTTGAATAATACACGTCTTTGAGTGTTGCCCAACCGTTTGCCATCAATGTGCCGAAGCGGTAGTTGTTAACTGCGAGCTTGTATGTTTTGTTCGCGTCGATTGGCTCTCCGTTCAATGTTGCGTTTACAATGCGGCTTCCAACAGGCTTTGAAATGTCGATTTCATAGTTGATTCCTGAAAGCATATCGTAGTTGTATGCGCGGAAATCAGGGTTGAATGCGATTGTAACATCTCCCTCTTTTGCTGTCTGGTAGTAGCCTACTGTCCACTCCATATACTTCAAGAGGTTCTCGCCTGTGATGTTTGTTCCCATAAGTGTGTTGTCATACTTGTAGATGAAAGCAACATCTTTGCGCTTGAAATCGCCTGCTTCAAGGTTCTGGTCGTTGTTGAATGTAGCTGCTGTAGAAATCTGTGCGCCTGTGTAGAATGTCTGCACTTCGTTAATCAAATCCATCAAAGCAGTGTCTTCGAGCTGTGTGCGAGGCATTGTTGTAACGTGCTTCTCTCCTGTGATGTAGTCAACGCCTGTAACGAAATCTGCGCTAACCTTGCCGACAACTTCGTTAGCAACTTTGCGAGCCTCTTCGTGTGTGCTCTTGAATGCGTCCATAACCTCTTGAGAAGTTTCCTTGCCCTTTGTTGCGATATTCTCTGCACTTACGTCAACGAGCTGCCATTTGCCATTCTCGTCTTTCTTCATATTAAACTTTGTGAGAGCAACGTGTGAACCGTAGCGACCTGGCTCAAGAACCCATGTATCTGCAACTTTTGTGCAATATGTTGCGTGCTCGTGTCCTGCGATGATAGCGTCGAGTTCTGGAACAGCCTCTGCAATCTGGAATGCACCAGTCTTGCCCTCTTCCTCATATTCGCCCTCGCGAGAGATGTGAACAGCTGCAACGAGCAAATCATACTGACCTTCGATAGACTTTACAGTCTCTTTGAGGCTGTCGATTGGGTTTGTGAAATCGAGGTTCTGGAAATGTTCTGGAGAACTTGCTTCCCACTGCTTAACGTGAGGTGCTGTAGCTCCAACGATAGCAACGCGAACGCCGTTTACAACATAAATCTGATATGGGAGAACGTAATCTTTGCCAGAATCAGCATACTTGATGTTTGCGCAAACAACGCGACCATCAAAGTTGTTGAGGTTTCTTTCGAGGAAGTCTAATCCGAAATTGAACTCGTGGTTTCCTGGAACCCAAACATCGTACTTCAAGAGGTTCAAAGCCTGCACCATCGGGTGAGTGTCGAGGTCAATGAAAAGCTCTGAAGAGTTGTCCTGCATTGAGTCTCCAATGTCTACGAGGAGAGTGTCAGGATACTGAGCCTTGATTTCTTTGACGACAGTGTCTGTCTGAGAAAAACCAACGCCAGATTTGTCTTCGCTGTCTGTTGCGTATGACCACGGATAGATGCGTCCGTGCAAGTCGCTTGTTGCTGCGATAGAAATTGTAACGCTGTCGCCAGTAGCTGCTTCTCCCTTTGTGATTTCGCCAGACTTTGAATAAGCAAAAGTTGACTTCACAGTCTTTTTAGCAGACTTTGTAGTTCCGCTAGATGTTCCACAGCCGACGAGAGCTGTTGCAAGAGCCAAGCTGAGAGCTGACCCAAGCACGATTTTCATCGTTCGTTTCATAATGCCTCCTTATAGGCAAAAAAGAAATAAAGAATGTATTTTCTAAGCACGTTTGTGCCTGAATATCAAAACAGATAAGAAAGCCGTAAACACGACGCTTAAAACCATACCGATAGAGCCTGCGAGGGCTTGCAAGATGTGGATTTGGATTAAGGGAATATTTATGAATTGCACATAATCCATAGAATAACCCCAAATCATCATCGCAAGCGGAAGAGCTGAGCCGCAGAAAGCCAAAATCAGCGTGTTTGTCATTGTTCCGATGATGTCGCGTCCCACTGCCATTATAGAAGCAAAGTACTTTCTCACGCTCATTTCAGGATTTGCTTCGTGAAGCTGTTCCGCGCTCGAAGCAATCGATACCGCTATGTCCATTGTAGCACCAAGTGTAGAGATTAGTATAGACACGAAAAGCAGAGATGTTATTTTAAAATCACGATTTTGTGCCAAATACAAAAGGCTCTCCCCTTTTTCCATATCCACGCCCGAAAGACGCATAGCTTTGCCAAAAACGCCCGCGATAATTCCCGCCGTGATAATGCCGAGCAAAGTGCCAAAAGCCGCCGCTACTGCCTTTTTAGAAAAACCCGCGATTAAAATAAAGCTCACCACACAGATGACGAAAAGAGATGATAAAGCCACGATTTTCGGATGTGGCGACCACATTGCAGGAACGACGATGTAAAGCAAAACGACCGCCGTGAAGATGAGGGCTAAAAGGCTCTGAAATCCTTTGAAACGCCCGATTAAAAGCACAAGCAAAGCCAAAATTATGACAAGAGCATAAGAATAAGGCGCGCGATTGTAGTTGTAAAGCCAAACGACAGGTTTTCCGCTTGAGTCAAGACGAATCGTGAAAACTGCCGTTAAGCCCTCGTATGCCACAGCAGAGCGCAGAGAGCCTAAAGTGTTGGTTGAATCAAAAATCTTTCCTTTATATTCGCCTTCGTTAATGCGCACTTTCATCTTTTGATTGCCAGAGAAACGCCCATCGACAAAAGGGTCTTCTTCGGTGTTGTCTTCTGTTATTTCCACTACTGTGCCAGAAACAAATGTTTGAGTGTACATCGCGCCCTTGCGATAGGTTTGTGTGAAGCGTGGCGAGATGAAAACAATAAGAAAAATAAGTAAAAATGTCAGCAAAACAGCTGAAACTTCTTTGCCTTTTAGCATGGGCTTTTAAGTATACGAAATTTCAATAAAAAAGCAAGAAAAAAATAGAAAAAATAATAAACCTATTGACAAACTAGATAATTGAATGTATAAATAAAGTATATTACCTATTTTACAGGTAAGTTATTCAAGTATAGGAGGTACAAAAATGGAAATCTACTTTGAAAAGCTAGTTCGCGAAAATTTCCGCAATGGTCGCATGTGTACCTCTTTCCTCTTCGCTTAGGCTAACCGTCACAGGCGGTATAAAAAATTGCATTAGCAATTTTTAATCCGTGTGGCTATACAAAAACACGGAAATTACTGTTTTATTTAACGAGGATAATACTATGAGTAACTACAGATTTGAAACATTGCAGCTCCATGTTGGACAGGAAAGTGCAGACCCAGCAACAGATTCACGCGCAGTTCCGATTTATCAGACGACATCTTATGTTTTTCACAACTCAAAGCACGCCGCCGACCGTTTCGGTTTGGCAGACGCAGGCAATATCTACGGTCGTTTAACTAACTCAACTCAAGACGTGTTTGAAAAGCGCATTGCGGCTCTTGAGGGCGGAAGTGCAGCTTTGGCAGTGTCTTCTGGAGCGGCGGCAATCAGCTACACAATCGAGGCACTTGCAGCAAACGGCGGGCATATCGTTTCACAAAAGACGATTTACGGCGGAAGCTATAACTTGCTCGCTCACACCTTGCCGCAGTATGGCATTTCTACCACATTCGTAGACGCTCACAATCTCAAGGAAGTTGAGGGCGCAATCAAAGAAAACACCCGCGCAATTTACCTTGAAACTTTGGGAAACCCAAATAGCGATATTCCAGATATCGACGCAATCGCCGAAATCGCCCATAAACACGGTTTACCGCTCGTCATCGATAACACATTTGGCACGCCGTATTTAATCCGCCCAATCGAACACGGAGCAGATATTGTTGTTCATTCTGCCACAAAGTTCATCGGCGGACACGGTACAACGCTCGGTGGCGTTATTGTGGAAAGCGGCAAGTTTAACTGGAAGGCAAGCGGTAAATATCCTAACATCGCTTCCCCTAACCCAAGCTATCACGGTGTTTCTTTTTATGATGTTGTAGGGCCTGCTGCCTTTGTAACGTATATTCGTGCAATTTTGCTTCGTGATACTGGTGCGACGATTTCACCTTTCAATGCTTTCTTGCTTTTGCAGGGAGTTGAAACACTCTCTCTTCGCCTTGACCGCCACGCAGAGAACACAAAGAAAGTCGTAGACTACTTATCAAAGCACCCGAAAGTCGAAAAGGTGAATCACCCGTCATTGAGCGACCACCCAGACCACGCTTTGTATCAGAAATATTTTCCGAACGGTGGCGCGTCGATTTTCACGTTCAATATCAAGGGTGGCAGAGAAGAGGCTTGGAAGTTCATCGATAACTTAAAGATATTCAGCCTTTTGGCGAACGTTGCCGATGTAAAATCGCTTGTAATTCACCCTGCAAGCACAACTCACAGCCAGCTTTCAGACGCAGAACTTGCCGACCAAGGCATTAGCCAAAGCACAATCCGCCTTTCTATCGGCACAGAGCATATTGATGACATCATCGAAGACTTAGACCAAGCCTTTGCTTTAGTGTAAATAGGTTTTAATTACAACTATAGGAAAGCAAAATGCTTCTAGCGAATAAAAACTAGAAGCATTTTTTTGTCTATTTATGTATTTTCTTCGTCTAAATATCTTTCTGGGTGTTCGTAGCGACAAAGGCGAGCGTACCAAGTATGTGTTTCGAGTGCCGCGAAAAGAATTGTGATAATCGCAAAGTACTTGAAAGGAAATCCCAAGCCTGTAAAAAAATCATATAGTGCGTGTAGCGTGATTGCAAAGAAAAGCGCAGGGATTTTTGGCTTGCCGTGTCGGGCAAATCTCACGAAAAGAGAGCCTAAACAAGCACAGAATGTGTGAATCAAGACTGCACTAAAAAGGCGCAAAGCCTGCCATTTCAAAGCGTCTCCGTGTAGCATATAAATCACTGACTCAATCGAACCTACTGTAAAGCCCATAATCGCCGCACAAGCAAGATATGGCGATACTTCCTGCTTTCGTGTTGTAAGCGGAATCATACAAAGCATTTTCGCGCCCTCTTCCGCTACTCCGTTTATCAAAAATGCATTGAGGAGCATGCTAGAAAGATTAGTAACCGCGATATTTTCACCTATGAAAAACTGAATTACCACGATAGGAATTAAAGCAAAAAGCCCTGCAAGTACGGAAAGAAGTCCATAGCGAATATGAAATCCTTCTATAGAGGATTTGAAAATAGGGAACAAAAGCATTAACGGCACAAACAAACTGATTATAGCGACGTTTATATTCATACACTAAGGATATATCAAAAATTGTACCCTGTAAAGTGAAAAGCTGTGTTATAATATAAGTAGTAAACTAATATTATGGGAGGACAAATGAAAAGAGTTATTACCATAAGTCGAGAGTTTGGTTCTGGCGGTCGTTCCATTGGTCGCAAGCTTGCAAGCCTCTTGAACTACAAGTTTTATGACAGAGAGCTTATTGATATGACAGCGGAAAACAGCGGACTTTCTGCGGAGTTCATCGAAAAGACGGAGCAAAATATTTCATCAGGTTGGCTTTATAACCTGCTTTTAGGCTCTGGCTACACAAGTCCAATGCGTGGTAACACCGCAGGAAAACCGTTAGTTCCTCTTGCTGACCAAGTTTTTAATGCACAGCGCAAAGTTATCTTGAACATTGCCGAAATCGAAAGCTGTGTCATTGTCGGGCGTTGTGCTGACGCAATTTTAAGGACAAGCGACGTTGTGAAAAAAGATGAGCTTTTGAACGTGTTTATCTATTCGGATATGCAGTATAAAATCGACCGTGCCGTGAATGAATACGACATTCCAGAGCGTGAAGCTGCCCATGTTATTACTCAGACAAACAAGTTCCGCGCCAATCACTATAATATCTTTACCGAAAGCACATGGGGCGCGCGAGAGAATTATGATTTACTCATCAACAGCGCACTTGCAGGCATAGACGGTACTGCCGAAATCATCGCAAACCTTGCCAAATGAGAGCAAAAAAATAGCCGCCTAGTTTGAATACTAAGGCGGTTATATATTTTATGCAGCAGTAGAGAAATTCACAACAGCAAGTTCTTGAATATGCTTTTTAGCTGAAGCAATAATTTGCTCTAACCGTTTTACAACATCGCCTGTAAAATGGATTTCGCTACAACATTCGCATTTATAACACGGAATATTCCTGATAATTAAAACTCCTCCATCGATTTCAACAGCTTCAGTTGTTGTGCTTTCGTAAGTTTCATTTCCACACCTAATGCATTTCATACCGATTTCTCTGCCTTATTTAACTTCCTAAAATCTTCAATGTTATACAAAACAGCCTCTGCCTTAAATTATATCACATTTAGGTATTTAAATCTTTTTGAGGTGAACAAAAAAAATCGCCGCCTAGTCTGAACCACTAAGGCGGTTATATTCAAATCTGTATTTTAGATTGGTTATCGCAAAAGAATATTATTGTTAATTTCTTTTATCACAGAAAGAATATCTGATATGCAATATAATAGTTCATCATAATTTTTTTCAAATAAAAACTTTTCGGAATTATCCCTTCTCGTACTTTAGCTAGCTAATTAAAAATATAGGAGAAAAATTTATGGAAATTACGAATATCTATGACAAACAACTTCAAGCAATCAAAGAAGCAGAAAGGAAAGTCCGTATTGCAAAAAGAAGATTGTACGAAGCAGAACGAGAATTGGATGAAACTTTAGTTTTGGTTGAACAAGAATTGGAATTAGAAGAATCAAAAACAAAATTAAATGAGATAAAAAATTCAGCTGCAATATTTTCAATAAAAAATGCAAAAGATTCTAAGAAAGCTGGGTACGATTTTGGTCGAAAATTTTCAGAACAAAGTCCATTTTTCAACTTTAAGAAAAAGTATGAATTTTTAGATGATGAAAAGGAACCTGTAATTGTTGAAGGTGCAAAATACTTGCAGAAAGGAAATGCAAGATATAATACATTTCTTGTAGAAAAATTTTATCAAGAAGTAGAAGAAGATTGTAATAAAGATAAACAACAGCTATTAGATTTTTTTAAAGGATTTATTAAATATCTAAAAGAGGAAAAAGTTCCTTTTGTAAAATCAGAAATATTAAAAACTGCATAAAACTTCAAGAATTCTGTTGTATACTATTTTCTAATCCCTTTGCTATATCTGAAAATACAGAAGCTCTGGATTCTTTTTCTTCATCAGATAAGAACATGTCTCTGTAAGTTTTCCAATCATCATAATTTTTATGATACGTTTCTAACCATTCTTTTGTTTCTGTATCTGAAAAACAGCCTATAATCGAAATCTTATACTTAAAAAGCAGTACAAGCATTCCTTTTAATTCTTTACCTTCATAAACTTTGAAATCCTCTGGTTCAAGTTCTGCTTTGGCTTCTTCAATGGTTTTCCAGCTATTTTTACCTACATTTATTGAAAATGCCAATGCCAAATTAGTAAAACCTTCGGGGGATACAAAATGTCCCTCAGCCTTTACTGTTTCAATTTGATTTTCTGTAAAACATTCAACGGCAATAAAACAATTCTGTTCATCTTTCTCTGTAACACTGTTTACGATTTCTTCCAACGCTTTATTTTCATCAAAAAACTGTTTCATTTCTATACCGTCCTCAAGTAATAATATAGTTTTTTCAGACTGTAAGTTTCCAAAAAAAAACGACTTTTTTATTTCCACTAATTAAATACATAAAACGAGGATAATCAGAATTGCAGTTCCAATTACCCTCTAGCACAACCAAAAGGATGAGTTTTGATTATGTTGAATAAATTAGTAGTAAATGCTGAAATCCAGCATAGAGCATTGAAATTACGAATATATCCTACCGAGCAACAGGAAATCCTTATCAATAAAACTTTTGGCTGCTGCCGTCAAATTTATAATAACCGTCTTTTTGAAAGAAATCAATTTTATGACACAGTAATTCGTCCAGTTGAAGACAAGGCAAAACAAAAAGAACTTTGGAAAACTGCTCATTTTTCAACTGAAAAAGAAACGGAATTATCCCAAGAGGTACTTTTATGGACGTTTATAAACAAGACCGTTTTTTCTTCGTTTCTCAAAATCCTTTTTCCAGTTTTCATGTATTTGATTTGACATATCTGCATATTTTTCATGAGCCTCTTCGGGATATATAAACTTGAATTCCCAATTCTCTGCTTCTGCTTTGTGATTGTAGACTGTCATATTATTTTCTAACTGATTGAATCTTTCGATAAGTTCTGTATGCTTTCTTACGATGTCAGGATAATTTCTTGTACTCGGAATTTGCATAGAATCTTCAATAGATTTCATAATATTGATAAGTTCCATATACTCATCATCAATTTCATTTTTCATTTCTTCGTTTATAGGTGAAAAATATCCATCATTAAAGAGTTCATCAATTTGCAAAAGTAATCCATCACATTCTTCTTTTGCAAATTGCAGTTTCCTTTCTAAATCAGCTTTTTTCTTTTTAGCTTTTTCATCTGTTTCAGATTCTGATATTTTTCTCAAATATTTTTTTAATTCTTTATATGTCAGAAAGTAATTATTGAGGCCATGATTTAATTTTTGAAACAAATCCAATAGTTCATTTATCTTGTTTTTCATAAAATCTCCTTCTACATAAATAATATAGTTACTTTTGGTTTGAAAATTCCAGAAAAAACGATTTTTTTATTTTGCACTAAATAAAATAAGTACGGCAAGGAGTGTCGGAATTTACGACTATGGAGCTGATGTAAGACTTTTGTAAAAAGCTATCTGGCATTGAAGTAGTAAATCTGTGAAGAGAAGTAACAGAATATCTTGACAGATCAAAGTTCGTCAAGGGATATTTCCGTTATCAATTAAAGTACGTGAGGGGATAATTCCGTATAGTAATAATTATGGACATTTTGGAAAAGATAAGAAGATATAGAATTGAAAGAAATTGGACGGAGTATCAATTAGCGGAAAAATCTGAACTTCCACAATCTACTATTTCTACTTGGTACAGAAAAAATCAAATACCTACTATTCCGTCAATGGAAAAAATCTGTAGAGCTTTTCAAATCACGCTTGCTCAATTTTTTACAGATGATAATGCTGAAATTGTTACTCTCACAAAAACACAAAGTGAGATATTGAGAGAATGGAATAGACTTAATGAGAGACAAAAAACAATCGTTCTTGATTTATTAAAAGAAATGTAATATTTTAAGCATTTGAAATAAAAAATAACCCTATACGTTTTCACTAAATTGAGATATTATAAAATAATGAGCGATAAAGATATTGCGGAAAAGAACCTTGAAGCGTGGAACGATGTTTTTGCAGACATTGTTAATGTGCTTTTGTTCAACGGAAAGCGTGTTGTTCTTGAAGAGGATTTGGAAGCAGAAACGCCAAACTCTATGTTTAAGGTCGATGGTAAATTGCACGAGCAAACACGCGATGTTTCAAAAATCTGGAAAAACGGCGAAATCAGAATTTCTATTCTAGGTTTTGAAAATCAGACAAAACAAGACTATAAAATGCCGCTTCGTGTAATCAGCTATGATGGAGCTTCTTACAAACAGCAATTAGTTGACGAAAAGGCAAAGAAAAATTACCCCGTGGTAACTCTTGTCTTGTATTTTGGCACGGAATCGAGATGGACTGCACCAAAGAATCTTCGTAATTGTTTTGAAATCCCCGAAGATTTAACACCTTTTGTCAGTGATTACAAAATAAACGTGTTTGAAATTGCTTGGCTTGATGAAGAAACGATAAACAGTTTTTCGAGTGATTTCAAGATTGTTGCACAGTATTTTCAAGCAAAACGGCAGAACAAAAGCTATGTTGGCTCAAAAGATATTATCAAGCACGTTGACGAAACGCTAAAAATGCTGTCGGTTTTGACAGGTGATAATACTTTTGAAAAGGTATATAATGATAGTAACTTTGAGAAAGGAGGTTTTTCTATGTGCGAGGTTGTTCAAAGAATCATAAACGAAGGCAAAGCCGCTGGCAGAGCTGAGGGAATAAACGAAGGCAGAACAGAAGGACGCAACGGTATTATAATCAATTTGGTTTCGGCAAAGGCAGGTACGATTGAACAGATTGCCCAATGGGTGAAACTTCCTGTGGACGAAGTAAAGCGCATTGCAGAAAGTGCTGCCTCTAATTCTTGAAAAATCTGTATGTCTTACCGTCGGCAAGATATTAGTTTTACCGATGGTAAGATTGTGGCTTTTATAGAGGGAAGATTGCGCCGCGAATGAGCTTTACATGTAGTAAAGAGCTTACGAGGTAGGAGGCTTTGTTCTCTTCGTCGTTGTTTATCGCAAGAGTCAAAACAGCTTCTGTGCCTCTGCCCTTTTTGTCTAGCTGTAGCGGTGTGCCAGAAATGGTTTCTCCGCTGATTTCAATCTCAAGCATAGCCTTTGTTTCTATAGAATGTTCTATAACGTGGACTTTGCCAAAGTAATCCATAGAGCCAGCTTCTAGCTTTTCCAGCCTTACACAACCTGGAGAAAGTTGTTTTTCGCTTGTAATCATCTTGCGGTCAATGCGAGAAAGAAGCTCGTTTTTCACGTCTTTTTCTAGTCTTTGCCCTTCTACAATTACTTTTAAGCTCTGCAAATACTCTTCCTGCTTATCTGTTTGGTCTTTTTCAGCAGCGATTTCATCGAGTGCGAAAAGAGAGTTGTTCTCGTGCAAAATCGGATAAGGCAAAATGAAGTTTTCTTTCTTGTCTGCGTCAATCTTGCCCACAAACTCAAAGTTGTTGCGCTTCAAAATATTGAATGCATCGTCTTTGCTAGAAAAATCCATCAAAAACACGCCAGAAGCTAGCTTCTTTCTGATATGCTCAGATAAACGGCGATTTTGTTCTATGAGTTTTTCTTTTTCTTCAGACACTTGCAAAACAAAGCCCTGATAAAGCGTTGCGCTGTTGTAAGCCTTGAACCATTCTTCGATAGACACTTTTATATTCTGCGGCAGCTCATAAGCCGAGAATGACAAAAGCAAGCTATATAAACTTTCTGCCGTCATTCCGTTGTCAAAGCAGTACATAGCGCATTTTCTTGTAAGCTCAAATTGAGTTACCGTGTCAAAATGTCGCACACAAAGAGCTTTTACTAAAGGCAGCATTTCCGAAAGCGACAAACCAGGCATAAGCATCGCGCTAAAACTTGAATCTATGCTCAAAACCTTATCTGCGCTTTTGTTTTGATAAAGAGCGTTGTGCATAACATACACCGCTTCGCCCTTTTCGTTTTCGCCTTTTTTGAGAAGCAAATTGAGCTTAATTGCTGTTTCAAAAATCTTCTTTATTCTGTCGCTCTCGCTTTCTTCTTTCTTGCTAGAAGTCTCTTCTTTTTCGCGAGAAGAAAGCATACGAGAAAATCTACTAGTTGTAGCGCGGTCTAAAAGGCTGTGTTCGTGCAGTTTTTCCTTGATTAAAAAAGCCGACTTCAAAAGAGAAGAAAGAGTAAATCCCTCCTCTGGAATTAAAGAAGACGTGTCTAAGAAAAGCTGCGCACTTTCTTGCAAATCGCCGCGGTTTGTATAGTGATTTAGCGACACGCAAAGGAATGCGTTTTGGAATTTCGGTGGCATCTCTGCAAATCGCTTTGCTTTGTCAAAGTCGACAAGGAATCGCTCCGTTTCACTGTCCTTTTTCAGTACCGACAAATTCCACAGCGAAATCAAAATATCGTGAAGCATATCCGAGCTTTCTTTTGGGAAGACAGTTTCTATAATCTCAAGAGTTTTTTTCTTAAAAGTGCCGTCTTGCTTAAAAAGGTCAGAATTGTCTTGCACAAAAGAAAGAAGAGAAGCGATGAGCTGGCTTGTAACAAAAAGAGTCGGTTTGTTTGTGTTTTCGCTTACAACTTTTGCCTTTGGGATAATGTAAGACATCTTTAGCACGTCTTTTAGTAAATCCGTCAAATAAGGCGTAATGCTTATAATCTTTTTTCCGCTTCTTTCGTCTAAATGGCTAAAGATGAAAAGGCGTTCTTCAAGATTAGAAAGTTTTTCGTAAAGCTCTTTTTGAGTGAACTCATCAGAAAAGAAACTAGTGAGCTTGTCTGCAGTACAGTCGGTGATAAAGTTGATTGCGCTCAAAAGCTCTTTGTCTTGAGTAGAGAGCATAAGAAGCATTTTTTCGCGGTTTTCAGAGTTTTTCATAAAAGCAGAAAGCTCTTCAATCAGCTTTTTCTTGTTGTAAGGAGTGAGTATTTGCCCGAGATAAGAACGCATAAGCTCAAAAAAGCTCACTTCGTTCATCAAAACCATACTTTCCTGCCATTTCAAAATTGACTGTACATGTGGGTCAAGCTCTTTCATACTTTCTTATCCTATATAAGTTTGTGAGAGATTCTCAATAGCGTTTTCATCATCGTAGCTCACAATACGATATGAATACCCCTGCTCTGCTAAAAATTTTTGTCTGTTAGAGCCGAACTCTTCTTCTACAGTGCTTCTTGTAATCAGAGTGAAAAAACGAGAAAGACGCTCTTTTGGACGCAAAATGCGACCTAATCTCTGCGCTTCTTCTTGCCTTGAACCGAATGTGCCGCTAATCTGTATAGCTACAGAAGCGTCTGGCAAATCGATAGCAAAGTTTGCGACTTTTGAAACAACAAGCACCTTGATTTTGTTCTCTCTAAAATCATTGTAAATTTTATCGCGTTCTGCATTAGGTATCTTACCCGTAATTATCGGCACATTTAAGAGCTTAGCCACCTCTTGAAGTTGCGATAAATATTGACCAATGACAAGAATTTTATCGTTGGGAAATAAAGAAACGATTTTCTTTACTATATTTATTTTATCGGGATTTTCGCTTGCAATCCTGTGCTTTGTGCGAGCCGTAGCAACAGCATATTCTATTTCTTTGCTCTCTGGCAAATTGAGCCTGATTTCCACACACTCCGCGCTTGCAATCCAACCCGATTTTTCAAGCTCTTTCCAAGGCACATCATATCTCTTTGGTCCTACAAGAGAAAATACATTGCCTTCTAAGCCGTCTTCTCTAACCAAAGTTGCTGTAAGCCCTACTCGCCTAACCGCCTGTATTTCGGCAGTAACACGGAAAACAGGAGCAGGAAGAGTATGCACTTCATCGTATATGATAAGACCCCAAGCCCTTTTTCTAAAAAGCGAAAAGTGAGAATATTCAGCTTCCTTGTCTTTTCTGTAAGTCAAAACCTGATAAGTCGCAACGGTTACAGCCTTAATCTCCTTGTTTTCGCCTGTGTATTCTGCAATATCATCTTTTGTCAGCGTCGTTTTGTCCAAAAGCTCGCCAATCCACTGGTGAACGGCGGAAATATTTGTCGTAACGATGAGCGTATTGGTCTTTAATAAGTCCATAACCGTCATTCCGACAATCGTTTTTCCCGCGCCACAAGGCAAAACTATAGTACCAAATCCCGTTCCTGGCATCTTGTTGCCTACAATAGCCTCCGCGGCTTCTCTTTGATACTTTCTTATCGTGAACTTTTTGCCCGAAAGAGTCGTTTCTCGCAAAGACACATCAAGAGGATCTCCGTCTTTTAGCGGAACATCGTCTTTTACAGGCCACAGCGATTTTAATAGCTCTTGCTTGATAAAACCGCGGTCGGTAAGAGAAAGCAAAAAGCGATATTTTTCCTCTGATTTACCTACAGGAGAAAGGTATTTTTTCGTAACAGGCAATGCTGAAATTTCTTTATAAACAGGTTCTGAGTCTGTTTCAAGATATAAATATTCATCAGTTCCATTTCTCAATTCTCCCTTCGGGGCTGGAATCAAGCGCAGCTTGCCGAATCTCATCGCAGTTTCGCGAATCCACACTTCCACTGCTTGCGGCACATCATAGCGGGCATATTCATAAAGCGTTTTTATCGCGTCTTCAGCACTAAAGCCCGCAGAAGTTGCGTTCCAAAGAGAAAGCGGCGTGAGGCGATAAGTGTGAATATGCTCAGGCGAGCGTTCTAGCTCTGCAAAAGGAATAAGCGCATCACGGCACTCTGTGGCACGAGGAGAATGAACATCTAAGAGAATAGTTCTGTCTGTTTGAATAATTAAAGGATTATCGTATTGCATTTTAGCTTTTATTTTACCCTATTCTTTTATTTTTGTAAATTCAATCGCTATGTGTTAGAATTGTAAGTTATGACGGATATTATTAAAGTTGCTTCTAGAAGAAGTGATTTAGCGGTAGCGAGAGCCAACCTTTTTATAAAAGCCGTTGCTGAAAAAAATCCTGCACTTAAAGTTGAGCATATTGTAAAAGTTAGCGACGCAGACAAATATATGAATCTTCCCTTTACACACTTTGGCAAGCAAGGCGGATATACAGGCGTTTTTGAAGATGCTTTGTTAAATCACGAAATAGACATAGCCGTGCATTGCGCAAAAGACATTCCTCTAAAGGTCCCTGAAGGCTTGGCATTTTCTGTTTTTGACCGTGGAGACGATAGAAGCGTTGTAATCTTTTTAAAAGGAGCAGTGAGAAAAGAGTATAATCTTTTGAGAAAGTTTACAGGCGAAGATGTTTGCTTTAGGGTTTCCAATATATCGCGTAAAGTCCAAATCGAGAGTTTTTTTCGCAGTAAATGTGAACTTAATCGAGCCAATGTGCCAGAACAAATTGCATGGCTAAGAAACGGCGAGTGCGACTGCATAATGATTAGTGCTTCTGCTGTTGAATTGTTGCACTTAAAAGAATTGGATTATCTTGATTTTATGTATATGCCTGCCTCTTCAATCGTGCCTGTTTGCTGCCAAAGTATGATTGGCATTGAATACCGAAAAGAAGATAAAGAGATAGAAAAGATAATAAAATCCGTTATGAACAAAAAAACTGAAATAGAAATGGAAGCCGAACGCTATTTGCTTTCTCTTTTTGACGGCGGAGTTGATGAGATTTTTGGCGTGAATTGCCATATCGAAAACGAAATGATAAGAGTGGCGGGAATGTCAAACGAAAGAGGAGTTGTGCAAAAAGCCTTTTACACAGGAGATGCTGTAACATGGAGCTATCTTTGCGACAAAGTCTGGGAAAAACTCTCCGGTCGAAGATGATACACGACAAAAAAAGGCATAGCCAATATATAGTTATGCCTTTTTTCATTGAAAAAACTAAGCAACCGTTACAAGTGAATCAATGTTCGCTGTAAAATATGTGTTTCCTGGTTTTGTTACAATACTTATGCTGTAACTTCCTGCAGCGAGGTCTTTAGGAATTGGTGAATCAACCACGTTTGTACCGCGACGATTATACACCGAAAGCCTTTTTAGCCCTGTTTCGTTTTCTAAAAACACACCTTGATTTTCATCTGCAATGTCAAACGATAGGTTTCTGCCGTGCAATCGAATAACTTTTCCTGCAGTCAGTGAAAGATTAGAAGATTCGCTTGCATCATCGTTTAGGGCAGTAATTCTATAAAGCCTAGCTCCGCTTGTGATGTCTGGCGGAATCTGCTTGTATTCAAGTCTTGCCTTGACTGTTGCAATCGTATTTTCGTTTGCATTAAACAAAAATCCCAATGAGTGATTTCCATTTCCAAGTACGAAGCCGTCTTGAATGTTTGAACAAGTTCCCGTAGCATTTGCCCTTAGAGTTCCAAAGGGAAGCTCTATGCTATAGCCTTTTGCAAGATGTTTTACCACAACGGTATCTAAAACAGAAAGCATACCGTGATAATCAGCTTCATTGAAAGAAGAATTCCAATCCGCCATTTCTTTTGCAAGTTCATTCAGCGTTAAAGTCTGTGAGCAAGAACTTCTAAAGCAGAAACCGTCTTTTTTCTCATCTGTAACGAGTAGGTTCTTTACAGTTTTGATGTTTAACATAATTGTTGCATCTCCATATTAAACAAAAAGTTTTAGTCTTCGACTATTCTCGAAGAAAAATTTTGACAAGGAGAGCTTTCGTGTGATATACTCTTATCTATTCAGTTTATATTTTAAAAGAGAATTACAGTTGTGGCTCTCGACTAAAGCCCTAAGTTTTTAGTTTTAGTGTTGGCGCACTAAAGCTAACGGGGCTTATTTTTTATGCTGTTTTCTGATTTATTTCACCTCCTATTACTCTTAAATAGTTTATTTGTGTAGCTAATTCTTTTCCTTTGTGATATTGTTTTTCAAGTTCTATAAATATTATCATAGCTAAAGCAAAGCAAGTTGCTTCGAGTTCACCGTTTATGCTCTGCTGAGTGTGCCTCATTACAATGTGAGCAAATTCGTGTAAAATAATTTCCATACATTCAGTAGAAGACTTTTTGTCATTGTAAACAATCATACAAACTTTTTTACCAGTTTCCTCTTGATATGGAAGTACAAAGCAAACTCCTTCTTTCCAAAGACTCAATGAAGATTGATAAAAAGCAGATAAATTCTCATCTTTAAAGGAAGAAAACTTTTTAATCTTTATCCCCATATCACTAATCATCTTTTTGTAATCAAAACTTTCATCAAAATTCTTTTGACTGCATACAATTTGCGCAGCCAAAAGAATAATCTCGTTTACTCTCCACATTGGAAGCTGATATCCCTTCCAGTCCTGTTTTTCTATAAAAAAACTTTCCATACATCTCCTTTTGACAATCAATCCCTTTAGTCGCGATTATATTCGTCCATCAGGATTTTCATCAAATCATTTTTTTGATTTTTGCTCAAGTCGTCTTTACTTGACGCAAGCAAGATTTTTAGCTGGTCATACCCATACTTGTTGTCATTGCCCAAAAGATAATCACTCGTTGTGTGAAGTATATTGGCAATGTTTGCAAGTATTTCCGCCTTTGGCAATCGCTCTGTAGTCATATAACGACTAAAAGCCGCTTCTGTTATACCGCACAGTTCGCAGAGTTTTTTCTGTGAATAGCGGTTCTCTTCCATGAGTTTTTTTACCCTCCTTGCAAAGATTTTCTCTTTTGTGCCTTCCATAAGACTCCCTCAATGTAAAGATTTTCTATCACTTACGAATAAGATAGTATTATACTTTCGGTAATTTGTCAAGCGCAATTATATTTTTTCTTTACCACTCCTTTTCATCTCATAAAATGCACATTTTCAAAATAAATTTGTACACTTTGAATAATGCTGACTTATAGTTAAGTTTTTTCAAAAGGCTGCTTTTCAAAAGTTTGAGCACTCATAATGAAGATATTAAGGCTCGCAAAGTAAAATGCTTTTGTGCGCTAAAGAAAAGCCGCTTCGACGGAAAATAAAGTTTGCTCCGACGGAAAAGATTATTTTCTCTGACGTAGCGGATAATTTTCTCCGTCGAAAAAGAGAATATTTTTGGGCGGGTGGGGATTATTGCTGGAAGTTCTGTTGCTTTTGCTTGAGATGAGCTAGAAAGAGTTTTTAAAATGCGCTTTACGGCTTTATAATCACAGCTGACGACAGCGTGAATTAGATTGTTGTCATAAAAAAGTTTTCGAGCCATATTGCAGAAAGTATTATAACACAAAAAATTGCCGCAGACTAGACATTGTAGAGTGTGTCAAAGTTAAAAAAATAAAATAAAATTTCGCTAAAAACTGACGAAATTTCAAAATAAATTTGCGAAAATGTGGAATTTATATTATACTTCATCATATGTTAATTCAATTTTCCGCTCGTAATTTCAAATCTTTTAAGGATTCATTTACTCTTGATTTGTTCACAAACAAGGAAGAAACAGTCTGCCCTGTTTATGAGCAAGGTAGCAATAAAATTTATCCATCAGCTGTTTTTTACGGAGCGAACGGTAGCGGAAAATCAAATGTCTTGAAAGCATTTACTATGATGCGCCGACTTGTGCTGAACGAGGATAAAATCATTCAGTCTACAGACGAGCTTCCTATGAACAGGTTTAGGCTTTCTTCTGAAACGGAAGATGACACATCTGCTTTTGACATCACTTTTTTTACTAATGGTAAAAAATACAAATATGGTTTTGAATATGATGAGAAATGTGTTTACTCTGAGTATCTTTATGTTTATGAAACAAACCGCCCTACAATCGTGTTTGAATATGATGTTGACGAGAATAACGGCGAAATAAAAATCACGAAATATGATGACTTGAAAACTGTTAGGCATTTGAAAAATTCTCTTTTCATTGTGGAAGCTGACAGAAATGATAATGAAGAAGCAAAAACTGTGCTAAACTGGTTTAAGTCAGCTCATTATGTTGAATATGCTTCAAGACATTCTCTAACTCCTTCTTATTGGGACAATCTTAGCAAACCTGCTGTAAAAAAGATATTTCAAAAATTCATTTCGGATGCGGATATTGGAATAAAAGATATTTTCCAAGATTCACAGAGAGTTAAGGCTTCTGATGTGATGATGGGAGTGCCAAAGGGAGCTGTTATTGAGGAAGTTACTATAAAAACTGTGCATGAAAAATATAACTCTAATAATGAACATTCTGATGATGTAAAATTTAATCTTTTTGAAGATGAATCATTGGGAACTCAAAAATATTTTTATGTAATTGGACCTGTAATCGATACGCTTCAAAAAGGTACGGTTCTTTTTCTTGACGAACTTGACGCAAGTTTGCATCCTATTTTGACACAAAAGATACTTTCTTTGTTCAATAATAGAGACTCCAATTCTAAGGGAGCACAGCTTATTTTTACTTCTCAAGATACAAATCTTTTAAGCCAAGAATTATTTGACAAAGAGCAAATTTGGTTTGTAGAGAAAGACAAGTACGGCTCATCTCACATTGCAAGTCTCAGTGAGTATAAGAATGTCCGTAAGGAACACAAGATAGAGCGAAATTATATCATGGGAAAATATGGAGCTATTCCTTATCTTGGCGATTTTAATTTTTTGGGGCTGTAATGGCAAGAAAAAAGCACGCTTCATTTAAAACAACAGTCCCAAAAACTCGTAAAAACGAAAGTCTTTTACAGAAAAAGGCATTCTTAATTGCCTGTGAAGGAGTGTGTACCGAACCGAATTATATAAAAAACTTGGTGAGAATTGAAAAATTAAACAAGAACATTGCAGAAGGGACTATCGTGAAGATTGCACCTCATCAACATTCGGATCCTTGTGGTGTTCTTACAGATTTACTATCTACATCTAATAAAGAAGATTTTGACGAATGCTGGATTGTCATAGACAGAGATGCCGTGGAATTTAAAGGTAAAGGCTTTGGTGGGCATACGGAAGACAATTTTAATCAAGCAATAAACGAAGCCGAGAAAAAGAATGTTAAAGTCGCTTTTTCTAATCCATGTTTTGAATTATGGATTGTCCTTCATTTTGAATACAGAGATACACAAGTCTTAAGAGATGATATTCAGCATAAGGCTTTAGAAAAAATAAATTCTTTGCTTGCGCAAAAGAGTAAATTGAAAAATGTTGATGAACTAAAGAATTTTGAAGAATTGTATTCGATTTTGAAAGACAAAACTTTTTTAGCGATAAAGTTTGCACAAAAACTGTCTGAAAATGAAGCAGAACAGAAAAATCCTTCCACAAGTGTGCATAAGCTTGTAAATGCTCTTACTGCCTGCGAGACGGAAAAATATACGGCAGTGGAAAAATGAGGGAAAATACCATATTTTACATTAGATAATTAGCTTGACACATTAGATATATAAGCTGTATTATAACAACACATATCATTGATTACTGTTTACGAGGCGCGGTTGGCGCATAAATAAGTACAATGCCTATAATCTTCTGCTCCGCAAGATACTGCGGCAGGACACCCGACAGAAAATGCCGTGCGTGCCAATGGGAAGATTGTAGGCATTTTTTTTGTGCTTAGCGGGAAAAACGGTAAGTAGAGAGGAGAATTATAAAATGTCGAAAAACGAAGATAGATTTGAAAGATTTTTGGTGGAAAATAAAATTGAATATAAAATTCCAACAAAAAAAGAATATTCGATAGATAATATTCCATTTAATAAAACTCATGTATATAAACCAGATTTTTATTTACCTGAAAAGGATTTGTATATAGAAATAAAAGGGTATATGACTCTTTTTACGGTAAATAAATTGATGTATTTGCTAAAGAAAAGACTTCCGTCGAATTTTTGTATTTTACAGATGACTGATGAAACTTGGATTTCTGAAATTTACCATGATAATACATTTTCATCGATTGAAAAGAAGATAGAAAAATCTATAGAAAAGCAGCTTAGTGAAATAAAAAATCTATCTTCTCAAGAGTTGCATGATATTTCGGTGAAACGACTTGAGGATTATATAAAATTGAATAATCAAGAGTTTGGACAATGGATGGCGTGCTAATTATAAGTGTGCTTTTTTGTTGTTAAAACAAGCAAATAGAGATTAAGTTTTCAAGTCTACATTTTAATAATGTGGATTATCAGCAGTATCGGTTATTAGCCCATATCGAAGAGTTCGTGAAAAAATGGCAGAATTTGTATCCTTATAAAGTATTTGGTAGTCTTGAATATATTATAAAGAAAAAAGAATGTAGTATTTGTGGAAAAGAGAAAAATCCTTTTTCAAGTTGTAAACATATAGTTGGAAATATATATGGTGGAGAAATGTGCTATAGCATTGTAAAAGATATAGATTTTCTTGCTTTGGCATTGGTTACAAATCCTGATCAGAAATATAGTGCTGTATATTTTGATATGTATAATCCAAAACGATATGACGTACTTGAATATTTTGTACCTAGGATAAAAGATGAATATGAAGCATGGCGATATGAAATAAGTTTTGATTATGCTCCACACTCTATGTATAAAATAGGGCGAAATGAAATTTGTCCGTGTAGTTCAGGAAAAAATATAAAAATTGTTGTTTGCAAAATCCTTTGGGTGTGAAGTATTTGCAATACGAATTGATAAAATAAAATTAAAAAATAAGGGTTCTTGATTAGTAAGTCTTTTGCAGTTTAGTTATCATGAACTCATTTCAATTTGATTTATATACTGGTGGAAAGTTCAGATATGATAGTAAATAAAATCGCAGTAGCTGGGACTGGTTATGTTGGACTTTCTTTGGCGACGTTGTTGGCTCAGCATAATAATGTTGTTGCTGTCGATGTTGTGCAGGAGAAAGTGGATCTTATTAATAATAAGAAGTCTCCCATTCAGGATAAAGAGATAGAAGATTTTCTTGCAAATAAGAAATTGAATCTTGTTGCAACCACTGACGGTAAGTCTGCATATAAAGATGCTGACTTTGTGATCATTGCAACACCAACAAATTATGACCCGAAGCTTAATTTCTTTGACACGAAATATGTTGAGCAGGTAATCGAGTTGGTTCTGGAAGTAAATCCAAACGCAATAATGATTATCAAATCTACAATTCCTGTTGGCTACACAAAATCAGTTCGTGAAAAGTACAATACAAAGAATATTATTTTTGCTCCAGAGTTTTTACGAGAGAGCAAAGCCCTTTACGATAATCTTTATCCAAGCCGTATTGTTGTCGGGACAGATTTGAATGACGAACGCCTTGTAGATGCGGCTAAAACCTTTGCAGGACTCTTGCAGCAGGGAGCAATTAAAGAAAATATCCCGACACTTTATATGGGCTTTACAGAAGCAGAAGCGGTAAAGCTTTTTGCAAATACATATCTTGCTTTGCGTGTAAGTTATTTTAATGAACTTGATACTTATGCCGAGGTCAAAGGACTTGATACAAAATCAATTATTCAGGGAGTTTCGCTCGACCCTCGTATTGGAGATTTCTACAATAATCCTTCATTTGGTTACGGTGGTTACTGCCTTCCAAAAGACACAAAACAGCTCCTTGCGAATTATCAGGATGTACCGGAAAATTTGATACAGGCAATTGTTGAATCTAATAGAACAAGAAAAGATTTTATTGCTGATCGAGTATTACAGAAAGCCGAATATTATTGTTATTCGGAAGATAATCAATATGATGAAGACAAGGAAAAACAAGTAACTGTTGGTGTATATAGACTTACTATGAAGAGTAATTCTGATAATTTTCGTCAGAGTTCTATTCAAGGTGTGATGAAGCGTATTAAAGCAAAAGGTGCAGATATGATTATTTATGAGCCAACTCTAAAAGACGGAGAAACTTTCTTTGGAAGTAAGCTTGTTAATAATCTAGAAGACTTCAAAAAAAGTTCTGATGCAATTATTGCAAATAGATATGATTCTTGTTTGAATGATGTACAGGATAAAGTTTATACGCGCGATTTGTTTAGAAGAGATTAAGAAAGAGTATGTCATTTTCATCTGACAATGTACTTTCGAATCTTATTTGGAGATTTTTAGAGCGAACAGGGGCGCAAATTGTACAATTTATTGTAGCTATTGTGCTCGCGCGGCTTTTAACTCCTGAGGATTACGGAACTATAGCCCTTATAACTGTATTCATTACTATAATGAATGTGTTTGTGGATTCTGGGCTTGGTTCTGCATTGGTTCAAAAAAAAGATGCAGACAATATAGATTTTTCGACTGTATTTTACACAAATATAGTTTTCTGCCTTGTGCTTTATACTTTGATGTTTTTTGCTTCTCCGTATATCGCAAGGTTTTACAAAAACGCTGAGTTGACCGCTGTAATTCGAGTTTTGAGCATTACGATTTTAATTTCGGGTGTAAAGAATATTCAGCAGTCTTATGTTTCAAAGACATTGCAGTTTAGAAAGTTCTTTTTTGCAACATTAGCAGGAACACTTACAGCAGCTGTTGTTGGAATCTGGCTTGCATATCATGGAGCTGGTGTGTGGGCTTTGGTTGCTCAGCAGCTTACCAATTTGACTATAGATACAATTCTTTTGTGGATAACGGTTCGTTGGTATCCTAATTTTGTTTTTTCTTTTGGACGATTAAAAGGACTTTTTTCTTATGGCTGGAAACTTCTTGTTTCGGCTCTTTTAGATACGACTTACAACAATTTAAGACAGCTTATAATCGGTAAAAAATATTCTTCACAGGATTTAGCTTTTTATAATAAAGGAAGTCTTTTCCCGCAAGTGATTGTTGGAAATATCAATAATGCAATCGACAGTGTACTTCTTCCTGTGATGTCTGAATCACAAGATGATAAAGAGCGTGTGAAGAAAATGACACGCAGGGCAATAAAAACAAGCACTTATTGTATTGCACCCTTGATGATGGGACTTGCAGCTTGTGCGCCTGTGATTGTGCATCTTCTGCTTACAGATAAATGGCTTTTGTGTGTGCCATATCTGAGGATTTTTTGCATAACGTATATGTTTTTCCCGATTCACACGGCGAACTTGAACGCAATTAAGGCTATGGGGCGAAGTGATTTGTTCTTAAAGCTGGAAATTATAAAAAAGATAATTGGGCTGACAGTTCTGTTCTCTACGATGTGGTTCGGCGTGATGGTGATGGCGTATAGCCTGCTTCTTACGAGCTTTTTGGGTCAGATAATCAACTCTTTTCCGAACAAGAAACTTTTGAATTATGGATATTTGGAACAGCTAAAGGATATTTTGCCAGGAATTGCACTTGCTGTGTTTATGGGCGTTTTAATCTCTTTTATAAATGCTCTTCCTTTTGCGGCAATGTTGAAATTGGTTATTCAAATCCTTTGTGGAATTGCTGTTTATACGATTGGTTCTGCTTTGTTTAGATTAGAATCATTTGCCTATTTGAAAAGTTTTGTAACTGAAAAGTTTTTTAGTAAATAAAGAATATGAATGAGATAAAGAAAGTTCGTGATTCAAATATAGAAGTCTTGCGCATAATCTTAATGCTGATTATTGTTGCACATCACTATATTGTGAATTCTGGTGTAATTGATTCTGTAAATCAGTTTGTTTTAAGAAATGGGGGGGGGCTCTTGTTTAGCCCTTATTTATGGTTGGGGCGGTAAAACTGCAATAAACTGTTTTGTTCTTGTAACTGGCTATTTTATGTGCCGACAAGAATTTAAATGGCAAAAGTTAATACACCTTTATTGTGAAGTTAAATTTTACAGAATTGTCATATATTTGATTTTCCTGATTTTAGGATATGAAGATTTTTCACTAAAAGAATGCTATAAAGCACTTTTTGGTGTTGCATACGAATTTGGAAAAGGGTTTACAAGTTCTTTTATTGCATTTTATGCATTGGTTCCTTTTATAAACAAGTTCATTGGAAGTATAGAGCACAAATTATACAAACGACTTTTAATAACTCTTGTTGTAATATTTTCAATTATCCCAACATTCTTACTAAATTCTACTTTTGAGTATATAAGTTGGTATGTAACTTTATATCTTATTGCTGCTTATATAAGGCTTTATCCATGTAAGATTTTTGATGATAAAAGAATTTCTGGAATATTTGCTTTAGTTTTCCTTTTGTTGTCATGGGTCAGCGTGGCTTTTATATATTTTGTATCAGTAAAAGTTAAAAGAATTCTTCCATATTATTATTTTGTGGCAGATTCTAATAAGATACTTGCTCTTTTGACTTCAGTATTTGCATTTTGCTTTTTTAAGAATATTTCACTTGGTAAAAACAAGTTTATAAACACAATTTCTTCAACCACTTTTGGCATATTACTTATTCATGCATCTAGCGACACAATGCGTAAATGGCTTTGGCAAGATGTTTGCAATAATGTATGGCATTTTGAGAATGATAAATATTTTATGCTTCATGCACTTACTTGTACGATTTGCGTCTTTGTAGTGTGTGTAGCAATAGATTTGATAAGACAATTTTTACAGAAACGAATAACAGGTTTAATATTATGTCTGAAAACAAAACAATCACAGTAACAAGTCCGCTTCTTCCTGATGTGAAGGAGTTTGAAGCTCTTTTAGAGGATATTTTTCAGAGAAAGTGGCTCACAAATAACGGGCATTATCATAGAGAACTTGAGAAGGCTTTGGCTGAATACCTTGGAGTTCCTTATCTTTCTCTTTTTACAAACGGAACTCTTCCTTTAATTACAGCATTACAGGCTATGAGGATTACGGGGGAAGTTATTACAACTCCATATAGTTTTGTGGCAACTACACATTCAATATGGTGGAATAACTTAAAGCCTGTTTTTGTTGATGTTGAAGAAGAAACAGGAAATATCGATCCAGAAAAAATCGAAGCTGCAATTACTCCGCAGACAACAGCAATTATGCCTGTTCATGTTTATGGAACTCCTTGTAACACAAAGCGAATTCAGGAAATTGCTGATATTTATGGTCTCAAAGTAATCTATGACGCAGCCCATGCATTTGGAGTAAATGTAAACGGAAAATCAATTCTTGAAAACGGCGATATGAGTACGCTTAGTTTTCATGCAACTAAAGTTTACAACACTGTAGAAGGAGGGGCGTTAATCTGCCGTGATGAAGCAACCAAGAAGAGAATTGATTATCTCAAGAACTTTGGCTTTGCAGATGAAGTTACGGTTGTTGCTCCTGGAATCAATAGCAAGATGGATGAACTTCGCTCTGCATGGGGCTTATTGAACTTGAAGCAGGTTGATGAAGCGATTGCAAAACGAAAGCATGTTGCAGAACTTTACAGAAGTGCTCTTAAAGATGTGCATGGCATTCGTTTCCTTAATGATATTGAAGGTGTTCGACATAACTATTCATATTTCCCGATTTTTATTACTGAAAAGGAATATGGAATGAGTAGAGACGCTCTTTATGCGAAATTAAAGGAAAACAACATTCTGGGACGTAGATATTTCTATCCATTGATTTCTAACTTCCCGGTATACAGGGGACTTGAATCTTCCAGACCTGAGAATTTGCCTGTTGCTACAAAACTTGCAGAACAGGTGCTTTGTTTGCCGATGTATGCGGATTTGTCTGATGACGATGTGGAAAGAATAATTAAAACTGTAGAGAGTTAAGAATATGGATAAGCCTACAATATATTTTGATGAATCTAATAATACAGGAGGAGATCTACTAAATAAAGAGCAGAAAGTTTATGTTCTAACTTCAACCGATTTCGATAATGAGCAAGCAAAATTATTACTTGGAGATTACTTTGATATTGAGAAAGAAATTCATTTTAAGACTCTAAAACAATCGAACCGAGGTAAGAAACAAATTTTAGACTTTTTTAGTGACAATTTTGAACTTATTAATAAGAATTTTAAAACAAATGTCTTTCATAAAGAGTTTTCTGCATGTTGCCAATTAGTCAATGATTTAATAGAGCCTATTTTTTATTGTATGGGTATAAATTTTTATGATGAAGGACTTAATGTAATTTATGCAAATATGTTTTATTTTTGTGTTAAAGCATTTTGTGGAGAAGAGTTATCTTCAAAATTATATCAATCCTTCTTAAATATATTAAAGGAACAAGAAAGAAGCGAAGTCACAAAGCAATATCTAGAAATTGTAAAAAACGCAAAAGAAAAATGTAGTAATCATGATTTTGCAAATAAAGTACTTTCTATGTTGGAACAACCAATAGAAGTTGTTGAGGAAAACTTGTCCCATATTTATTATAGAGATGTTGATCCTGCATATAGTTCACTAATTCATTTACTGATGATTTGGTCTAATGCATATCCAAACGGTTTTAATGTAGCCCATGATGAATCAGAAAGCATAAAATCAAGAATAGATGATATTAGATTCTTTACTACTCTTTCTAAAACTTGTACTGATTTTGGTTATGGAGAAGTAAAATTTACTTTTCCAATAAATGCGAATTCAATTGATTTTGTGAAGAGTGAGAAGAACTATTCTGTGCAATTTTGTGATTTGGTAGCAAGTGCATTAGCTTTTACCCAAAATTCTACTTCTGAGAAGAATAAAGATTTTCAATCAATTTTAGATTCGATTTTAAGAAAACATGTATTACAGAATTTAGTATGGCCATCACAAGAAACTTCTCTAATGAAAGAAAGAAAAATAAAAAATGGACAAGTGGATCCAATTGATTATTTAGCACAAAAATATTTTGAAATAGATAGTAGTAACACGAGATAGGATGGAAAAATTATGAAAAAAATACTTCTTTTAGGTGGGTTACGTTATCTTATACCTGTTATCGATGCTGCGCATAAACAAGGTTATTATGTTATTACAGCTGATTATCTTCCAGATAATATTGCACATAAATATTCAGATGAGTATATCAATGTGAGTATAACTGATAAAGAAGTTGTTTTGAGCGAAGCTCGAAAGCGTAATATTGATGGTGTTATGTCATTTGCGGTAGATCCAGGTGTGGTAACTGCGGCTTATATTCAGGATAAAATGAATCTTCCGAAATTTGGTCCTTATGAATCAGTTGAAATCCTTCAAAATAAGGACAAATTTCGATCGTTTCTTAAAGCAAATGGATTTAAGGTTCCAAATGCAAAGTCATATAATAGTATTGACAGTGTTATAGCTGATGAATCTAATTTGACTTATCCAGTTATTGTAAAACCAACAGATTCTGCAGGTAGTAAAGGTGTTAGCAGAGTTGATTCAAAATCTGAGTTAAAAGAGGCTGCTGAAAAAGCATTTGCAAATGCATTAAAAGGAAAAATTATAATAGAAGATTTTATTGAACAGGATGGGTGTACTTCAGATTCTGATTGTTTTTCTGTAAATGGAGAAATGAAAGTTTTTACTTTCTCAGCACAGAGATTTGATAAAAATGCAGCAAATCCCTACACTCCATCTGCATACAGTTGGCCTTCAACATATACAGAAAGCCAACTGTATGAATTGAAATCAGAAATACAAAGACTTATCAGTTTATTAAAAATGGAAACTACCGTTTACAATATTGAAACGCGAGTTGGAAAAAACGGTGTTCCGTATATTATGGAAGTTTCTCCTCGTGGTGGTGGCAACCGACTGAGTGAAATGGTTCGCTATTCAACAGGAACTGATTTGATAACATCTGCTGTAAGGGCTGCTGTAGGGGATACTGTTAATTTAGATGCTCATTCACTAAAAGGGCATTGGGCAGAAATTATTCTTCATGCTGAAAAATCTGGCAGTTTCAAAGAATTGCAATTTTCTAGTCTGTTAAAAAAAGAAAACATAAAAGAAATCGATTTATGGGTTCATGAAGGCGATATGGTAACTGCATTTAATGGTGCAAATAATGCAATTGGAACTCTTGTTTTGAAATTTGATTCAAATGATGAACTGGAAAAATTCATGGAAAATCAGACTCAATATTTCAAAGTCGTGGTGGAATAATTCTGAGGTGTTTTTATTATATTCTATGCTATAGCAAAATCTGAAAGTTTTCGCTTTTAATGTTAGCAAATTGTGTATTTTATAAATTGCCTATAGTGCATTTCACAGACTAGATTACTTTTTAGGAGGAAAATTATGGGGTATTTCATTCGAAATAAAGGTGATATAAGTGATTATTCGATTAACTTCACAGAAGAAGCAACTAATTTTTCAGTAATTCACTTATTGATTGAAACTGATCGGGGATCTATTACTTATAGAATTTGTTCTGATTCTAGACAACCAGATTTAAATAGAATCTATTCAGATTTAGATTCTGCATTGACTTATGTAATGAACAATGAAAATGCAGAGTTCGAGATTAATGAGTATTTAGAACGAAATTACATTTTTGTTACCTATCCAGATGGAAAAACGCTGCAATATACAGCAAGTATATTATAAATTGAATTGTTCTTGTGTTTAATTTAAGTATTTTCAAGTAAAGGAGATACTTTTTGATTCGAAGTATTGTGAGGTGAAAATGAAAAAGGTTATTATATTTGGTGCTACAGGTCTTGTAGGAGCATATACAGCAATGGCTTTGAAAGAATCTGGATATGATGTCGTTGCTGTAGGGCGACGAGCAAGTGATAACGGTTTCTTTGCTGAAAATGGAATGACTTATCATTCTGTTGATATTCAGAAAAAAGATGATTTTAATAACTTGCCACAAAATGATGTTTTTGCAATTTTCCATTTTGCAGGAGCAATGCCTGCTCATATGAAAGGCTACAATCCGTATGAATATATCAATTCAAATATAACTGGTACTTTGAATGTACTTGAATATGCAAGAAATGTTCATTCAGAAAAAATTATTTTCAGTCAATCAGTATCTGATGTTTTATATCTTGGTGGAACAACGACTCCAATTCCTGCAGATTCTGAAATGCATTATCCTCTCACAGGTGATCATGCCGTATATTCAATTTCGAAAAATGCAGCCGTGGGGTTGATTAGACATTATGAACAGGAATTTGGAATTACTGCATACATACTTAGGCTTCCAACTATTTATGCTTATCATCCTAATCCATATTACTACGTAAATGGCGAAAAGAAGATTCTTGGATACCGATTCCTTATGAATAAAGCTGAAAAAGGAGAACCTATTGAAATTTGGGGAAATCCACAGAATCAGAAAGAGTTTGTATATGTTGACGATTTTACACAACTTTGCGAATGCTGCTTAAAGTCTGAGCAGGGTGGAATATTCAACGTCGGAAATGATTTTCCTCTTTCTTTTGAGGAACAAATGAAGTTAATGGTAGAAGTATTTGCCAGAACTGAAAAAAAATCTCCTCTGACTTATAGACCTGAAATGCCAAGTTCTCCTCAGTTTATTCTTGATATTTCAAATGCAAAATCAGTTTTGGGATATAAACCTGAATATGATTGCAAAAAAGCCTTTGAGGCTTTTCGAAATGAAAAGAATTTGCAGCGTTTTAAAATGCTTTGGGGTAGTGAAGAGGATTACGAATAGTAGATTATTCAACTGACCATTAATTTTGCGGAATATCGGTCGTGATATATAACAGGTTTGTGAATGTAGTATATATTTTTAGTTCAGAATTAGAAATTGTGCTGATATCTAGGGTGGCAATTCTTAATTAATATATGTTATGGGTGGTAGAATGAGAAAAAGTATTGAAAGTAAAAATTTTAAGATGACATATTTAATGGAATCTTTTTCAGATTATTTTGATATTTTTTAGGATATTTCGATAGCTGAAAAAGATAGGATTTTATGGTATAGAGGTCAACTTAATGCGTCCTGGATGTTAGAGCCAAAACTTTTTATATATAAAAAAGAGGTTGCTGATTATATGGGTAGAGAGATAGATCCTCTTAATCCAGAATTTCATCTTTCTGGTGGTTATGTTGTTGATTTTCCAGATTTTGTCGAAGAATTGGACAAGTTTAAGGCACTTGTTACAAAAGAATTCTCGAAAAACAGTAATTTGCCAAATACAGATTTCGATTGGCTCTTTTTAGGTCAGCATTATGGATTATTAATACCACTTGTTGATTTTTCGATAGACCTCGTTAATAGCTCTCTATTTTGCTACAGATGGAGAGCATCCAAATAGGGACAAAAACTTGGTGAATGTGTTGAGCAATTCAATGAAAATGGATATTCAGATGATAGTGCACCAGTTTTTGTTATGCTTCCAGAAGAGATAAATAAAAATTCTCCTTCTTAAGGAAGGTAATATCTTCAAGATATTGATAGCCTTACTTAAATTATGTAAACACTATCTATTTGATGTTATAGTGTTTGAAGATTGAATATTGTTATGGGTAAGAGATGTTAGATTTAACAGAAGAACATATTATTTCAGGTTGGCAACCTAATTTTGATAGGCCGCTTGTTTCAATAAGTACGATTTCATTTAATCATGTAAAATATATTGAACAGGCTTTAGATAGTTTCCTTTCACAAGAGACAATTTTTCCATTTGAAATTCTTATACATGATGATGCAAGTACTGATGGCACTTCGGACATCATAAGAAAATATTCAAAAAAATATCCAAGAATAATTAAACCTCTTATTCAGACTGAGAATCAATGGTCAAAAGGAATTAGAAATATTTCTGGTATTTTTAATTTTCCTCGAGCAAAAGGTAAATATATTGCTCTTTGTGAAGCTGATGACTACTGGTGTGATAATAAAAAGCTTCAAAAATGTTGTGATTTTCTTGAAAAAAATCCTGATTTTTCTGCAACAACACATCAAACAAAAATGGTCGATGCAGAGGAAAAACTTATTGCATATTGTAGTAAGCTAAAAGAAGATTCTGATATACTAACACTTAATTCGTATTTGGATTTTCCTCATACTTCTTCTTATATATTTCGTAATCCTTTGTTAACAGACAAAAAAGAAGTCTGTGAAAAATACAGATTGGTCTCAGGTTGGGATAAATCATATGTTTTATTTTTTATAGGAACTGGAAAAGTAAAATATTTTTCAGATACAATGTCTTGCTATCGTTTTGTGATTTCCGGAGGAAGTAGTTGGTCTGCTTCTATGGGAAAAGTTAATCAAACTGAGATGATTATAGACGCAGAGCTTGCACAGTTAAAACAAATCAAAGAATACAAACTAAAAATAAACATGGCTCCGCATTATTATAGAAATGTAATGTTTTATGCTTTGAAATGGGTCTTAAAATATCCATCAAAAGAAAATTGGATTTTATTTAGGAAAGGATTTAGTAATTGTCCAAAAAAGTTTTTCTTTCTTCCTTGGCTTTTAATTAAAGTTGCCGGTGAGGTGAAAGGAAAGCTAATAAAAATAATAAATGCCAACCCAGGGAACCTATAATAAAGGGAAAAGGCTAGTATATAATTTATGGCAGAAAGTTTATAAAAGGTTGTGAAGAGCATTTTTATAAATGGAGCATATAAAAATATGAACAAAGAAATAACTGTAAGGAAATCAAATTTCGAACTTCTCAGAATCATTTCGATGTTAATGATAATTGCATATCACTTGTTTATTCATGGAGTTGTTAGAAATGATTATGTTACCATTGAATCTGATTTTTGGATAAAGGATAATGTTTTTAATAAAATATTTTCCTTATTTTTTTTCCCTGGTGGAGAGATTGGCGTAGGCTTGTTTTTTATGATAACTGGATTTTTCCTTTATGGGAAATCTAAAGGTCATGTATCTAAAGTTGTTATAAAGTCAGCTTTTTATGCTATTCTTTCAATATTGCTTATACTTCTTGTATGGTGTATAGGGAGTGGCAATTTGAATCCGCCAGAAGCCTTAGATAATTTAGTTCGCTTTCTGTTACTGCCCTCATTTGAAGGAAACTGGTGGTTCGTGACTGCATATATCTTATTAATCTTCCTTGTGCCTACTCTAAATGAATTCTTAAAAAAAAAGCCTATGCTGGTCTTTATATTTGTTTTTTATATTTATTCTGTTTCTCTGTTAATTAGTGCGACCAATTTTGATGTTATTAAGGCTGTATTGTTTTATGTTATGGGATATTTGTTCAGAATGAACAATACAATAAAGAAATATCTCAAAAAAAAACAAATCATTTTAATTGTTGCATGCATGCTTGGATGGACTGCAATTGTTTTATTAAAATATTTAGTTCTTATTAATTATTTCAATCTGAAAATAATTAATAAATTAATTTCTGTATTTATAAGTGCTGTGCTTGTACCTATTTGTGTATGGCTTTTTTTTGGAGTATTTAGTTCATTTGAATATCGGAAATTGCCATTTATAAATAAAATTGCAGCTTCTACGTTCGGGGTTTATTTAATTCATGATTCCAGAGCTGTAAGATATTTGCTTTGGAATAAGATTTTGAGAATTGCTGATTCTCAACTTTCTTTGTGTTATTTTCCTATCCTAATAATTCTCGAAGTCTCTTTAATTTTTGGTGTTTGTTCGTTTATTGATTTCTTGTACCAGAAAACAATAGAACGAGCAGTTTATAATAAGTTCTCTGGTTACTTAGATTTTTAATAACAGGAGACCTAAAAAATGGAATATGGATTTGTAATTCTTCATTATATGGCTTATGAGATGACATGTGAGTGTGTGGACTTGTTATTAAATAATTTTGGAAGTCAGAAGATTCATATAGTCATTGTTGATAATGCCTCATCAAATGGTTCTGGAGCTGAACTTGAAAAAAGATATTCAAACATACCTTCTGTAACCGTTTTATTAAATAAGGAGAATTTAGGTTTTGCAAAAGGTAACAATATTGGTTATTCATATTTAAAAGAGCATTTTGATTGCGATTTTATGGTTATTATGAATAATGATGTTCTTGTAAAAGATAAAGACTTCTTGGATAAGATACCAGAAATTTACACTAAAAAGGAATTTGCCGTTCTTGGACCTGATATTTATAATCAAAATTCAAGTCGGAAGCATCAGAATCCATTTTTTTTGAATGGGGATACAAAAGACGTTCTTCAAAAAAGATTAAGACAATTAAAGGTTAATTATGAAAATTATGATTTTTTTTATAAAAAGCAGATATTAATTAGCAAGATAAAATCATTAAATATTTTAGCAAAAATTTATCGTTTTTTTAAGTATGATATGTTAAAGATGCAGAGAATAGATTATAAAAAAGAATACGAAAACCCTGTATTGCATGGTTCTTGTTATATTTTTTCAAAGCTATTTATTTCTGCTAGAGAATATGCATTTTATCCAAAAACCTTTTTATATTATGAAGAGAACATTCTTCATTATCAGTGTTTAAAAAATAACTTAAAAATATTCTATTCACCAGAAATAATGGTTTATCACCTAGAAGATGTTTCTACAAACATGGTTATAAAAAATAATTTTGAAAAGGAAAAATTTAAAATGGGAAAGATGATAGAATCTTTACAATTATTCATCGAACTTATGGAGGAAGATAATGTTAAAGAATTATAATGGAAAAGAACGGCATATTGTATTAATTACTGATGATAATTATGTAATGCCAACAAGAGTTGTAATTACTTCGCTTATAAACAATATTCCTCAAAATAATGAATATGAATATTTTGTTCATATTTGTACTTTTCAAATCTCTGAGAAAAATAAATCTTTGTTGGAACATTGTAGTTCAGGGAATGTTTCTGTTGATGTAATGATAATTCCAGAAAGTCAATATGCAGAAAAGTTTGCTAGAATTAATCAAAAAAGTCATGTCACTCCTGCGGCTTTGATTAAATTTGATTTGTGTATGCTATTTCCGAGTGTTAATGAGCTTTTGTATATTGATTCTGACATTATAATAAATAAATCTCTAGATTCATTGTTTAACTATGATATATCAGACTATTATTTAGCGGCATCTTTTGAATTTTGGCAATACATGATGGAAGTTTACAAATATAAAAAACATAATGTCGAAAAACCGAATTTTTATTTTAATTCAGGTATCATGCTATTTAATTTAAAAAAAATAAGGGAAGAACATATTCCAGAAAAATTGTGGGAAACGAAATATAATTCTTATAATCTGCCAAATGCAAAAAAACAGTGTATGGATCAAGATGCTCTTAATGCAGTTTTGGCAAAAAAATGTATACATCTTCCAATCAAATTTAATTTGAATTGTGCTTTTACAGAAGGGTATGATATCAGGCTGATAAATTTCATTTATGATACTAATTATAAAGATAGTAAAGAATTAAAGGATGATGGTGTTATTATTCACTATGTTGGAAAAACAGATAAGCCTTGGAAATATTATGATGCAAAATGCAGGGATTTATGGGATTTTTATTATGAAAAAACAGGATTTAACTTATCTGATTTGAAAAGAATAACACTAAAAAAGGACCTGAAGTACTATTATAATTGTATTAAGTTTTCTATTGGTGAACGAGGATTTATAAGTACCATAAAATATATTTTGCATAAATAAGAAGAGAGACAATGGCTTTGATTATAGTGGGAAAAATAATAAATGACCAATTCAAGATTTTTTATCATGTAGAGAGACTTATGCCCTTTATGTATAAATATTCTTTGTTTTAAAGGTATTGTTCATAAGTTGAATATATGAGAATCTAATTTTACGATTTTGCTAATTAGAGAAAAGAATGGAATATGTATAAAAATTTTAAATTATTGAATTATATTATTTATGTATTCCTCTTGTTTTACCTTTTAATAGATACATTAACTGGTATGTCTTTAATGACAGCCGGTATTTCATTCTCTATCCCATATAAACTCTTCGTTATTGTGTTAATGATTATTGTAATAGGACTCTATAATCAAACTGATTTTCTTATTATTTTATCACTTCTTGCATGGCTTGTTTTGTCAATGACTGTAATGCTGCTTACCGAAAGCAAAACATTTTCTATTGCTGTTCAAACCTGTATAAAATTAATTTCTGTAATTGTTTTTTATTTGTATTTTAAGAGTTATCTTCAATTTGAAAAGCATAGTTATAAATATTTAAAAAATATAATACTTGTAAATGCATTTGTGTTTTTTGCAAATATTTTTGCAGGAATCTTGGGTTTTGGCTATAGTACCTATGGTTATGGAGTTGGCATAAAAGGTTTCTTCTTTGCTGGAAATGAAATTTTTTTAATCCTATTAGCGATTACTTTTTTATTAATAAAGAATAAAAGTAAACGATTTCGAATTGTTGTTGGTTGTATTGCTCTTCTTTTCTCAATTTTGATTGGAACAAAAACTGCAATGCTAGCTTTGTTAATTCTTTTGCTTGTAAATGCCTATAAGAATCTAAATAAAGTTTGGAAAATTTTGGTTATAATATTAATTCCTGTTCTTATATTGGGTTTTATTTATTTATTTAATACAGTATTAGCAAATCTGCCAATATTTAGCACTATTATATATAATTTTGAAAGAAACAAAAAAGTCACTGGATCCATTGTAGGTGCATTACTTTCAGGACGTATAGATTTTTTAAATAATAATCTTAATTATTTTAATCAACAAACAGACTTGCTACATAGTCTCTTTGGTGGAAATTCATATTATAATGATAAGAATGTTGAAATAGATTTCTTTGATGCATTAATTCTAAATGGTGGAGTAATGGCTGTTATCATATTATGCTTTTATATTTTTCTTCTTTACAAATCAGTTAAGAAAAAAGATATAACTCTCATAGCTATGAATTTTGCTGTGTTTTTAATTAGTTTTACTGCTGGGCATATATGGGCAAATCTTACCGGTGGAATTTTTTATATAATTGCCAATTTAGTTCCAGAAATTTTTGCTAAATTAAAGATAAAGAGGATACAATTATATGTTATCTAAATTTTTTTGCTTAGTCTATTATCTTTTTTTTCAATACTTGCCAGATAATTACTTACCTATTATTGGTAGAGTTTCAAGAAAAATAAGGTGCATTGTAGTTAGAGGATTTAATAAATCTGTTTCCAAAACTGCAAATATCCAGAAATGTGTATATTTAATGGGGGGGGGATTGTAATAGGTGAACATTCTGGAATAGGAGCTTATTCAAAGATTCAGAATACAAAACTTACAATTGGAAATGATGTAATGATTGGTGAATATCTTACTGTTATTGGTGGTGGTCATAAAATAGACAGAACGGATATTCCAATGAGATTGCAAGGTACTTTGGGAAAAACTGAACTTACAATTTGTGATGATGTATGGATTGGAACACATGTAATAATAACAGGTGGATGCAAAAAAATCGGAAAAGGTTCTGTAATTGGAGCTGGAAGTGTAGTTACTCATGATGTTCCTGAATATACAATTGTTGCAGGCAACCCTGCAAGGGAAATTAGAAAGAGGTAGTTATGAATAAAAGCATAAGGTTTTTTGTTTTGCATAATCCTTTATTATGTGAAATATTTTTTTTACTAAGAGGAAAAAAAGTCTATCGTAAAAAAATAGATAGAAAAATTAAAAAACTTTCGTTTGAAAAATACGAAAAAAAGGAACATTTAACTGATGTTATTATTTCATTAACGACTTATGGAGAGAGACTTTATGAGTTGCAATATACTCTATATTCTCTTATTGATCAAACTGTTAAGCCGGAAATGATTATTGTAAATCTTGCGAAAAAAGATTTTGAAAATATTCCAGAAAATTTGCGGATATTTGAAAACTATGGAGTTGTCTTTAAAGTAACCGAGGATTTTCGCTCTTATAAAAAATTAATTCCGACTTTGATAGCATATCCGAACAAATATATTATTACTTCGGATGATGATATTTATTATCCTAGAAAATGGCTTGAAACTTTATGGGCTGGACATTTGGAAGAGCCTGACTGTATTGTTTGTCATTTGACACAGAAAATTGAATATGATAATAAACATATATTGCCATATTCATTTTGGAAATACAACAGTAAAGAAACGCCTCCTGTATTTAATAATTCAATCTTGGGGGTTGGCGGAACCGTGTTTCCACCAACCTTGTTGTATTCAGATATAACAAACTCGGAATTATTTATGAAGCTTTCTCCTTTTGCAGATGACCTTTGGTTCTATTTTATGGCGATTCTAAAAGGGACAAGAATAAAACAGTTGCCCAAACCTTTCATAAATGTTCGGTATGTGAATCCATATAGGGAATATGGGCTTGTAAGGGGAGAAACTTTAACGCAAATCAACGTTGGACAAGATAGAAATGATGTTCAGTTTAGGGCAATTATGAATCATTATGGTATTAATGAACAAGAGTTTATTCAATTCTTGCAGAGTAAGAAAGATTTGGATTTTATCAAAAATAATTAAGAGGGGGTAGAACAATGAAAAAGATACTGTTTGTTTATGGCACAAGACCAGAAGCCATCAAAATGGCACCGCTTATTCTTGAGTTTAAGAAATGTAATCTGTTTGAGGTGGAAGTGTGTCTTACAGGTCAGCATCGTCAAATGCTGGATCAGATCAATGAGTTCTTTGGGATAAAAGGTGATTATGACTTAAATCTAATGAAGCCAAATCAGACTCTTTTTGATATTGTTTCTAATTGTTTGATGGGATTAAAAGATGTGTTGTCTAAGAGTAATCCGGATTTAATTTTCGTACAGGGAGATACTGCAACTGTACTTGCGGGTGCTATGGCTGCTTATTTTTATAAAATACCTGTTGCACATTTGGAAGCTGGGCTAAGAAGTGGTGATAAGTACGCTCCTTTCCCTGAAGAGATGAATCGTGTATTAACTGGGCATATTGCAGATTTCCATTTTGCTCCTACTGATAGAGCTGTTGAGAACCTTAGAAAAGAAAGTGTTGTATCAAATGTTTTCAAAGTTGGGAACACTGTAATTGACGCTCTTCATTTGGGGCTTTCAATTATTAAAAATACTGATGAACAGAGATATAAGGATCTTTTTAGTTATATAGATTTCACTAAGAAAGTTATTCTGGTTACAGGACACAGACGAGAAAACTTCGGTGATGGTTTCGAAAACATGTGTAAAGCCATCGCATATATTGCTGATAACAATGATGTAGAAATTGTATATCCTATGCATTTGAATCCTAATGTACGGGAACCAGTTTTACGTCATCTTTCTGATAAGGATAATATTCATTTAATTGAACCTCTAGATTATCCTTTCCTTATATGGCTTATGGAAAAATGTAATTTTGTCCTTACTGATTCTGGAGGAATTCAAGAGGAAGCTCCAGCTTTAGGAAAACCTGTTTTGGTTATGCGTGATGTAACAGAACGCCAAGAGGGTGTTGAAGCTGGAACTGCAAAACTTGTAGGAACAGATTTCCATAAGATTGTTGATTCTGCAACAGAACTTCTTAAAAATGTGGATGCATATAATAAAATGGCAAACGCAGTGAACCCATATGGAGATGGAACTACAAGCAAGCAGATTGTAGCTATTTTAAGCGAGCGATTGAGATAACTTTATGTTTCGAAGCATTACAATATTAGGAATTACAGTACACCTAGTAACAAAGCAAGAAGCTTTGGATGCTGTCTTTGGCTTTTTTCAAGACACAAAATTAAACATCATTCATACAATCAATCCTGAGTTTATTCTTAATTCATTAGAAGATAATGAGTATAAGGAAATATTGAATTCAGCATCTTTAGCTGTGGCAGATGGCATTGGTATTCTAAAAGCTGCAAAATATCAAAAGATTACTGTACCTGAAAGAATTGGGGGATGTGATTTTGCTTTAGATATTATGGATAAAATGCAAGGTACTGATTATTCTGTTTATATTTTGGGTGCTTCTCAAACGAATCTTGATGCTGCAATCAAGAACTTGAGGGCTAAATTTCCAATTCTAAAAATTGCTGGATTTCATAATGGATATTTTTCTGATTCTGATGATGAAGCAATAATCAAAGAAATAAATGACTCAAAAGCTAACCTTTTGCTTGTTGGTATGGGCGGAATTAAAAAGCAGGAAACTTGGGTTTATAAGTATAAAGAACAGTTGAAGGTACAAGCTAGTATGGGAATTGGTGGTTCAATTGATGTATACAGTGGAAATATAAAAAGAGCCCCTGTGTTGATACAAAAAATGGGTTTTGAATGGCTTTTCAGAACACTTCAAGAACCGAAAAAAAGGTTGAAGAGAATTTACAGATTACCGTTATTTTTATGGTATGCATTTAGGGAACGATAATAGTTCTTGCCTAAATGCATTTTTTTTACATCAAAGCAAAATATCTTTTGGTCTGCTCTGCAATTTTAATAAGAATAATTTCACTGAAATTAAAAAAGTTTTGATTAATTTCGTTATAGAAAAAGGTGGTTACGAATTTTTTAGGCTTAACTGAAGTTAAGAGATATCAATATGAGTGAAGAGTTAAAGATTGAAAATTTTTGGGCATTGTTAGATGAAGGAAAATATCGAAAATGTCATGAGATATTGGATAATTCCAAGTTGGATATTACAGAAAAATCTACAAGACGAGTTGCTATTTATTTTAGAGAGTTGAGATACAAAGAGGCTTATGATTTTGCTGTTGATAATAAAAATGAATGCTCTAATTATATAAAAGGATTTGCAGCTTTTAAACATCCACGTGATATGGGAAAGAAAAAAAATGAAGAAATTATAAAAAATGCAGTAAAATATTTGGAAATGGCAATATCAAATAAAGAAGTATTCGGTTATAGCGAGCTAATTGCTCAAATTATGTTAATTGATTCGTATTTTTTATTAGGGAAGCCTGAAAAAAGTTTTTTCTTTGCAAGAAAGATTGTTGATGAATACTATGCTTCTGGAAATGTTGGTGCAATTTTAAAAGATAAATGTCAAGTTTTCTTAATTGATGCTTTTAATCCTAATAATGCATTGGCTGAAAAAAGGGAAAAGCTTATTCAATTTTTTAATATTTCTAGGTTGCAACGTTTCAAAGCTTTTGAAGATATTGTAAAATATTCTATTTTTCTAAAGTTCAAACCAGATGATTTGATTGAAGCCTTTATATCTAGCGATTTTTCATATGAAGATGGTTATTTGGAATATAGGTTATTAGAAGAAACTAGAGATGAAATCGAAGAACGACAAATAAAAACTATCTGGTATTGGCAATTTTTAATTTTATCACAACTTCTTATTTCTGAAGATTCAAAAATACAAGAAATAAGTCATTATACTAGTCAATCGACGTTTGATTTGCTATTGCAAAAAGATAAGAAAATTGCAGAATTCTCACTTGCTAATGCGAATGATAAAATTGAAGGAAATGTTCTGCCTCAACTTTTGCTAGATTTTAAATGTATAGATACAAGTGTAAATACAGCCATTCAAAATAAATACATTGCGGTACAAACTTCTTATTCACGAAATAAGAATTCTTTAACAATGTTTAGACTATATGGAAAAAAAGATGATAAAGAGGGAACTGGAGTTTCATTAGTATTTAATAAGAACTTTTTTCAAACTAATGCTGTGAAAATTTATGAAAAGAAAGATAATTCTTTAGATGATGCAAAAAATATTATAGATTCTAGAAAACCTTTGTTTTGGATTTTATATTATAAGTCTGAAAGAAAATTGTTGTATTTTTATCCATTGGAAGATGAATTAAAGCCTTATGAAATTGATTTAAAAATAAAAAAAGCTAAATGGAATTCATTTCTTAAAAGGTCTACTACAATAGAGCTAAAACAGAGAAATTTGCTATATAGCTTTAAGAGTTTATTTAAAGCTATTGATGCTTGTTCAAATAAAGAATTGGCGATAAAAGTATTATATAAATTACGTTATTTTATAAAATCTTCTGATTTTGCAGAAGAAAAAGAATTAAGAATGTTAGATTTGTGCAATCCAACTTCTTTATCATTAGTTCCCAATACTTATAAATTGTATAAGGAATATATAAATATTTTCGATTATGATGCATTACAGTCTATTTTCCTAGGACCAAAGATTGAAAATAAAAATGCATATATGGAATTCTTAAAAAAAGAACTTGATGATAAGAATTCTTATATAAATATTATTCCATCAACTGCTCCATTAGCATAGTTATAAACGAATATAGCTGCGTGTATGGGCATATTTTAGCTGAGAGTAAAAAATAATGATAAATAGGTACTAAGGTGGTAGTATTATGAAAATAAAAAAATTTGTTGCAAAAGATGTAAATGGATATATCAATTATGATATTGATTTTAATAGTGATTTAACTTTTTTGATCGGATTAAATGGCAGTGGTAAGACCACTGTTTTAAAATTGATTTCTGGTCTTTTAAAGCCAAATTATTTTTATTTGATTCAAGTAAAATTTTTAAAAATTGAACTTATATTAAATAATGCTGAAATGGATTATCATATAATTGCAAAGCAAGATGAAACACGACTTTTTCTTGAAATAAACAAAGAAATAAAAGAATCTTATACTATACTATCTCGACAGCGAGTAGATGAATTATTATATGATCCCTATCTTGATGAGACAGAAGTTCCTAGCTGTATTAGACAATTTTATAACTCTCAATATGCAAAAACAATACAGGAATTGATAAAACCTATCGTTTTAGGACTTAACAGACGTGTGTCTGAATCATCAAGGAATGAAATTGATAGGATATCATTTTTTTCAATTAGAAGAAGATTGTCACGTTCAATTATGCGATATGAAGGTGTAGATCAGGCGTTAGTAGAAATTAAAGAATTATTGCATGATAAAGTACGTGAGAATGCAAATAAGAGAGAGTTGTTATCTAATAATTTTAGAGAAGAACTTCTCTTGGAATTAACAAAATTAGCAGACGCATCATCAACAGATTCTGTTCTAAAGCGAAAAGGAAATTTTAAAAAAGACTTAGAAGAGTTGAGAAATAAACGTATCCTATTAAATTCTATAATTCCTTCTTTGAAGATTCCTGCTTTAAAAGATTCTTTTGATGTTTTTTTTGAAAAATCAGAGTCGATATTGAATAGATTACTTGCTGCTAATAGAACAAAAACAGAGGAAAATAGTGAAGAACTAATTTCCTTAGTTTTTGAATGGATGATATCTTCTTATCAGTTAAATAATGTTGATAAAATAATACAGATTGGACAACGCTTTTCCAAAAAAATAGAAGAATTAGATATTGTATTTAATAGATTAAAAAACAGCCTTAATTTATTTTTTAAAGAGACAGATAAAGAAGTTGATATAAGCGGAGAGGGGGATTTACTAATAAAAGTAAAAGATAAAACTGATATGATGAAGACAAATTCAATATTTGATCTTTCCTCAGGTGAAAAACAATTAATAGTATTGTTCTCTCAATTAGCATTTGCACAAGATTCAAAAAAAGATGTTTTTATTATTGATGAACCAGAATTGTCTTTACATTTAACATGGCAGGAAAAGTTTGTTGCTGCTTTGCAAGAAGCTTGTCCTGAAATGCAATTTATATTAGCAACACATGCTCCTGCAATTATTAATGAAAAAAATAGATTAAATCATTGTATTAATCTGTCCAAATTAAGGATGTAATAATGACAAGTCAAGATACATTAGAATTCTCCTTAGAACAGCATCAAGTTAGTGGTATTTTTTATAATAATTCAGAAAAAGGAATTATTATCTATACAGAAGATACAAATACAGAACATGAGTTTTATATAAAATTTTATAATAGGCTCTTAGATGGAACAGGTATCACAATAGATAAAGTTATACA
>Ga0256407_10001845_pt1 | contig 42635 bp, 39 predicted proteins | sample RumenRJG_04DNA_FD_193489 | JGI IMG/M metagenome (GOLD analysis project Ga0256407, IMG submission 193489) | Bovine rumen microbial communities from Lethbridge, Alberta, Canada - RJG_04 | ecosystem: Host-associated > Mammals > Digestive system > Stomach > Rumen | place: Canada: Alberta... | reverse complement strand
GAGAAGTTAAGCCCGCCTGCGCCGATGGTACTGCAATGCAATGTGGGAGAGTAGGAGGCCGCCCGCTTTTTCAAGACTCGAGAGTCCTGTCAGGAACACACGTTCCGGCAGGACTCTTTTTTTGTCTCTCTTATTTATGTTAGGCGGGTTTTATACAGGATGAGTAGCCCCCGCCTTTATTATTTGTCTTCAGCCACCAATTGTATCTCCTTGGGTATTTTTACGTACTTGCCGTTGACTACTATTTTCCATACGCTGCCTTCTTTGTGCTTGAAGGTGTATTTCCCCTCACCGTTGTAGATTAGATCGCCTACGAAGTCCTCACTGCCGAAATCATTTACTACAGAAAGGCGCGCCTTGTTGCCGGAAAGGATTTCCGCATCGGTCACCAGCCATAGGCGGGTGTCGCGCTTGGCGCCGAAATAGCCCGGCAGCTCCCCGAAAATATCCTGGTTGGGCACCATGAGATTGTCGTAGAGATTCAGTTTCATATACACCTGATAGGTGTCGTTGTAGAGATTGCATTTGAAAGGCGTTTCCTGAGCCGAAACAGTCAGGGTAATTGCCAAAAACAGAAAGGAAAAAAGAGCTTTTTTCATAGATTTGTACATACTTTTTACAAAGATACGATTTTGATACTCAAAACCTTGCACATTTTTAAAAAACTTATAAGGCTCGTTGGTTTTTTTGTTTTTTTTAAGTAACTTTGCAGCCGAATTTATTAGTTATATGGGAAAAAAGATGTTGTTTCCCGACTATATTTTTGAGTCGAGTTGGGAAGTTTGCAATAAGGTCGGTGGTATCTACACCGTATTATCTACTAGGGCAAAGACACTTCAGGACAAAATGCCGGACCATATCATATTTATCGGTCCGGATTGTTGGAAAGAAAAGCCGTGCCCTTTCTTTATAGAGGAACCTGCGCTTCTTGCCAGCTGGAAACAGAAGATGGCCAAGAAGGAAATCTTTGTGAAGATAGGACGTTGGGACATCCCCGGCAAACCTATCGCCATCCTGGTAGATTTTGAACCCTTCTACAAGCACAAAAACGATATTTATGCCCGTCTTTGGGAACTTTATCAGGTAGACAGTCTCCATGCCTACGGCGATTACGACGAGGCTTCCATGTTCTCCTATGCCGCTGGCCTGGTGGTGGAGTATTTCTATAAGGAGCTGCTCAGTCCTGAAGACAAGGTGGTGTATCATGGCAATGAGTGGATGACAGGTCTTGGCCTGCTCTATATCCAGCACCGCCTGCCCCAGATTGCTACTGTTTTCACTACCCATGCCACCAGCATTGGTCGTAGCATAGCAGGCAACAACAAACCTCTCTACGATTATCTCTTCGCCTACAACGGTGACCAGATGGCGGGTGAGCTGAACATGCAGAGCAAGCATTCCATAGAAAAACAGACTGCGAAAAATGTTGACTGTTTTACCACAGTCAGCGACATCACAGCCAATGAGTGCAAAGAACTGCTCGACAAGGAGGTCGACGTGGTGCTGCCCAATGGATTTGAGGACAATTTCGTGCCGGCAGGTGCCAAGTTTACCACCAAGCGGCGTCAGGCCCGGAAGAAACTCCTCCATATGGCCAATTGCCTGATGGGCACAGAGCTCGACGATGATACACTCATCGTTTCAACCAGCGGACGCTATGAGTTCCGCAACAAGGGTGTCGATGTGTATATCGAGGCTATGAACCGCCTGCTTAGAGACAAGGAACTGAAAAAGACGGTGCTGGCATTTATTGAGGTGCCCGGTTGGGTGGGCGAGCCCCGCAAGGACCTGGTGGAGCGTATGGAAAGTGGTAAAACTTTTGACACTCCGCTCGAAGTGCCCCTCATTTCGCACTGGCTTCACAACATGAGTCACGACAATGTGCTCAGCATGCTCAAATATCTGAATATGTGGAACAGAAAGGAAGACAAAGTGAAACTCATCTTCCTGCCCTGTTACCTCACCGGCGATGACGGCGTGCTGAACTCCACCTATTACGATATCGTGCTTGGAAACGACCTCTGTATCTATCCTTCCTATTATGAACCCTGGGGATATACACCGCTCGAGGCAGTGGCCTTTAAGGTGCCTTGCATCACTACCGACCTGGCCGGATTCGGCCTGTGGGCACAGAAAGAGGGTGCTTCTGAGATAGAGCAGGGTGTGAAGGTGATACACCGCACCGACTACAACTACTCGGAGGTGGCCGACAGCATAAAGGACACCGTGGCCGCCTTCTCCCAATTCTCGAAACAGCAGGTGCAGAAAGCGCGCACCAATGCCGGCGCCCTGTCGAAGAAGGCGCTATGGCAGCATTTCATACAATATTATTATCAGGCATACGACATCGCGCTCAGCAAGGCCGAATGCCGTAAAAATCAGGAATCATAATTATTCACAATCTATAAGAAAATGAAAATCAAAGCTGACTATGCAAACGCTCCGCAGTGGAAGGAGCTTGCAGTGAGATCTAAGCTGCCTGAGCAGCTCAAGTGCCTTGATGAGCTCGCACACAACATGTGGTGGGCTTGGAACTATGAGGCAAGAGACCTCTGGAGAAGTCTGGATGAAGAACTTTATGAGGAAGTGGGCCACAATCCCGTACAACTCCTCGAACGACTGAGCTATGACCGCGAGCAGGAGCTTGAGGCCGACAAGGAGATAATGAAAAATGTGAAGGAGGTATATGCCAAATTCCGTGCCTATATGGATGTGAAACCTGATGCCAGCCGTCCCTCCGTGGCTTATTTCAGCATGGAGTACGGTCTGAACCAGGTGCTCAAGATCTATTCGGGCGGTCTCGGCATGCTGGCCGGCGACTATCTGAAAGAGGCTTCCGACAGCAATGTCAATATGTGTGCTGTAGGCTTCCTCTACAGATTCGGCTATTTCAAGCAGAGCCTCAGCATGGACGGCTCGCAGATAGCCAACTACGAGGCACAGAACTTCAACTCGCTCCCTATCGAGCGCCAGCTTGACGCCGACGGCAATCCCCTTGTGGTAGATGTGCCCTACATGAACTACCAGGTGCATGCTTATGTGTGGCGTGTCAACGTGGGACGTATACCTCTCTACCTGCTTGATACCGACAACGAGATGAACTCTGAGTTCGACAAGCCCATCACCCACTCGCTCTACGGCGGTGACTGGGAGAACCGTCTGAAGCAGGAAATCCTGCTGGGTATAGGCGGTATGCTCACCCTGAAGAAACTGGGCATCAAGAAGCAGATTTACCACTGCAACGAGGGACATGCCGCCCTGTGCAACCTGCAGCGTCTCTGCGACTATGTGCGCGAGGGCATGTCGTTCAACCAGGCCATGGAGCTGGTGAGAGCATCTTCGCTCTATACCGTTCATACGCCTGTGCCTGCCGGACATGACTATTTCGACGAGCAGCTCTTCGGCAAATATATGGGCGGCTATCCCGCCATGCTCGGTATCACCTGGGATGAGTTCATCGGTATGGGCCGCCAGAATCCGGAAGACCACAACGAGCGCTTCTGCATGTCGATTTTTGCCTGCAACACTTGCCAGGAAGTGAACGGTGTGAGCAAGCTGCACGGTTGGGTGAGCCAGAAGATGTTCGCCCCCATCTGGAACGGATACTATCCTGAGGAGAACCATGTGGGCTATGTGACCAACGGTGTCCACTTCCCCAGTTGGGCCGCCACAGAGTGGAGAAAGCTCTATGCAAAATATTTTGATGCCAAATTCATGGGCGACCAGAGCAACGAGCAGATATGGCATGCCATCTACAATGTGCCCGATGCTGAAATCTGGGAGACCCGTATGGCGCTGAAGAAAAAACTCGTCGACTATATCCGCGACAAGTTCCGTGAGACATGGCTCAAGAACCAGGGTGATCCCTCGAGAGTGGTTTCACTGCTGCAGAAGATCAATCCCAATGCGCTGATGATAGGTTTCTGCCGCCGTTTCGCCACTTACAAGCGTGCCCATCTGCTCTTTACCGACCTGGAGCGTCTCTCCAAGATTGTGAACGACCCGCAGCATCCCGTGCAGTTCATCTTCTCCGGTAAGGCTCACCCCGCCGACGGTGCCGGACAGGGCCTTATCAAGCGCATCTTTGAGATCAGCCAGCGTCCGGAGTTCCTGGGCAAGATTATCTTCCTCGAGGATTATGACTTCCGTCTGGCCCGCCGACTCGTGTCGGGTGTTGATATCTGGATGAACACGCCTACCCGTCCGCTCGAGGCTTCCGGTACCTCCGGTGAGAAAGCCGAGATGAACGGTGTGGTGAACCTCTCCGTGCTCGACGGATGGTGGCTCGAGGGCTACCGTGAGGGTGCCGGTTGGGCACTCACCGAGAAGCGCACATACCAGAACCAGGCTTATCAGGACCAGCTCGACGCTGCCACCATCTATGGCCTGCTGGAGAATGAGATTATACCGCTCTACTATGACAAGAACGAGCAGGGATTCAGCAACGGCTGGGTACAGGTGATCAAGAACTCCATCGCCAAGATTGCTCCTCACTACACCATGAAGCGTCAGCTCGACGACTACTACAGCAAGTTCTATAACAAGTTGGCCGCACGCAGCGAGAAGTTGCATGCCGACAATAACCAGATGGCCAAGGAGATAGCTCTGTGGAAAGAGACCGTGGCCGAGCGCTGGGACGCCATCAAGGTGGTGTCGAAGGAAAGCAACCTCAATGAGGCCGGAGCTGAGACGGGTACCGAGTTCAAGGTGAAGTTCGTCATCGATGAGCAGGGACTTGACAATGCCGTAGGTCTGGAGTTTGTCTCTGTGATGACCGACGAGAAGGGTGAGGACCGCATCTATAAGGTATATCCCTTCGACCTGGTGGCCAAGGAGGGCAATCTCTACACCTTCGAGTGCCGCATCAAGCCTGCCAAGGCCGGTTCGTTCAAGACCGCTGTGCGTATGTATCCGAAGAACGACCTCCTTCCGCACCGTCAGGACTTCTGCTATGTGAAGTGGCTCTTCTAAGGACTTCCGCGGTCTGCTGCAATGCGCAGACTTGAGATATTACTGTTCAGCCCCTCTTCCGGTCATCGGGAGAGGGGCTGAATGGTTGTTGATGTGACTTGAAACAGCTGTCGTTCGCCGGGACTACTCTGGTAGACCGAAATCGGTCTGGCTTTCCATGTCGTCCATGTCGCTGTCGAACGAGCCCATCTCGTCGAAACCGCTCATTGCGTTGCTTTCGTTATCGGAGGCCATCAGGTGGTTGAGCAGATTTCTTATCTCCTCACGCTCGCGCATGGCTTTCGGCAACTTTGCGATGAGCCGGAGCCGGTCGGCATGGTGCATGGAGCCGTCGAGGAGGAGGAAATAGCCCAGCTCGTTGTCTATGTTCTCTTCGGTCACCCTGCAGAGGCAGCGGTTCAGACCTTCGGCTTGGCGGGTCATCTTTGAGAGGAGGCTGGCTCTTTCCTCCTCGGTGCATCCCTCGGTGTAGTATTGTGAGAGAAGCCGGTCCATGTGGCCGCTGTAGAAGGCCACCGAGTCGGTGAGCTGTTGCCAGCGGTCGTTGATACGGGTACCGGAGACATGGGTATTGCCGGGAATGGGCGAAAGTTTCACCCGGATGGTTCCTGGCTCCAGAAATAGAAGGGCGCTCGTCTCCTCGTCGTGGGCCCGGTAGATGATGCACTGGCGTATGGAGTCGGCCCGGCCTTTCAGTTCGAATTCACCCTTCCTCACCACCATGGTGTCGAAGGGAAGTCCCGTCTCAAAGTCCATAGTAGCAAAGAGGGTGTCGCCTTCGTCGATACCCTCTGTAGTGCCTTTTATTCTGTAGCTGTTGCCACGGCATGCCGTCAGCAACAGGCCTGCCAAAAAGAGGCAGGCCCAGTTGTTTCTTGTCATGTATGATGGGCTAGATGAGATATTGCGAGCTGATGCTCTCATTGGCGCGCACACGGCGGATGGTCTCGGCAAACATGCCGGCCACGGAAAGCTGCTTCACCTTCTTCGACCCCTTTTCGTAGGGTATGGAGTCGGTGAAGACAATCTCCTCCAGTGCCGAGGCATCGACGCGCTCAGTGGCGGGACCGCTCATCACACAGTGTGAGGCACAGGCTCTCACGCTCTTGGCACCAGCGGCCTTCATGATGTCGGCAGCCTTGGTGATGGTGCCGGCGGTGTCGACCATGTCGTCGACCACAACCACGTTCTTGCCTTCCACATCGCCTATGATCTGCATAGAGGCCACCTCGTTCGCGCGAACACGGGTCTTGTTGCAGAGCACCAGCGGACAGCCCAGATACTTGGCGAAGGTGTTGGCGCGCTTGGAACCGCCCACATCGGGCGAGGCGATGACCATGTCTTCCAGTTGCAGACTCTGCAGATAGGGCAGGATAACCCCCGAAGCATAGAGGTGGTCCACCGGCACATCAAAGAACCCCTGTATCTGGTCGGCGTGCAGGTCCATGGTGATGACGCGGTTCACACCGGCCACACTGAGCAGGTCGGCCACCAGCTTGGCACCGATGCTCACACGCGGTTTGTCCTTGCGGTCCTGGCGTGCCCATCCGAAATAGGGTATCACGGCGATGATGCTGTGGGCGGAGGCACGTTTGGCTGCGTCGATCATCAGGAGAAGCTCCATCAGGTTGTCGGAGTTGGGAAATGTGCTCTGCACGAGAAACACATCACGGCCTCTGACGGAATCCTCGTAGGAAACGGCAAACTCACCGTCGGAGAAATGGGTGATCTGGAGGTTGCCCAGCGGACAGCCAAGGTTCTCGCAGATTTTCTCTGCCAGGTATCTTGATTTTGTACCTGAGAACACTTTGAAGGGTCTGTTTTCAATCATTGTTTATTGTCAAGTTAATGGATGTGAAGGATCATTCAATCATGGACCGCAGCTTGCTGAAATAGGCGATGATAGCCTTGTAGTCGCACTCCTGATGGATGTTGAAGCGGTCCCAAAGGTCGTTGCCTATCACCACACCGCCGAATCCCAGGTCGCGCGCCATTTGTGCATTGTCGAGTGTCATGCCGCCGTAGGCATACACATACTTGTCTATCAATCCGTTTCGTGCTGCCAGACTTAGTGCTTTGGTGTCGGGCTGCTCATTGCCCCACATTTGGAAACTGGTATGGAGAAACACATAGCGGCATTTTTTCTTGGCCTGCCGTATGTCGTCGGAGAGTGTGCAGGTGCGGCTTATCTTGCCCTTGTAGCCGTCGGGTTTTTCCTGGGCCATGTCGTCAAGATGGATGCCTCCGAGCTTGAACTCGTCTTTCAGATAAAAATGGTCGTGAACGGTAATTCTGCGGTGATAGTCTTCGGGAAGCAGGGAGAGCAGCCGCTCGGCATAAATGGGTGACTCGCCTGGCTTATAGAGGTGCAAATCGTCCATTCCCTCCTCGAAGAGGGCTTCAAGTATTTTGTCTTCTTCTACAAAATACCGTGGCTGTGTCAGAATAACGAGCTTCATTGAATGTTCAATACACCTCGACTGTCGGGTCCGAAGACACACACACTGGGTGATTCCGATGCAAAAATAGAAAATTTATAGCAGACAGCCAATTTTTGGTACTACAAAAACACTGTCCAAGGCAAAAAAGAGTTCTGCTCCGCTCTTTCACGGTTGTGCCTGCCTACTGCCGCTGTCGGTTTGCGAGGAGGCGTTTTTGAGCCTTTTGGGCAGTTTGATGGCGTCTTTCTGCGCTGTGACATAGGGGAAGAATTTCAGTACTATCGGAATGATGAGCAGGTAGGCTGCCATCAGAATGGCAAGTGAAAGGATGGCTGTCCATTCTGGTGAGAGCCCCAGTCGTTTCACAATCCCCACCAGCTCTATCTGTATGGGGTGGTGGGTCAGGAGAATGATGATGGAGTAGTGGCCCCAATAGGGCACAATGGGCATGCTCTTGATTTTCTTGGCCAGCAGAATGATGGCCATCAGGCCTGCCGCACCGCAGGTGTAAAGGAAAAACGGATTGAAGGGGTACTTGTTGTCGATATACCGCACACGTCCGTGCGTGAAGTAGATGGTGTAGGCCGCCAGCAGCACGATGATTATCCATAGGTACTTGTCGAAGCGGTTGGGCAGGAGCAGATTGGTGTATTTGCGCATCAGGAATCCCATGCAGAAGAAGGGCAGCGCGGTGAGAGCCGTGTCGAGATAGGCGTATACATGGCGCGTGCGGGGCAGTCCCATGTAGTAGCCCCAGATGCCCAGGGCAAGGCATACAGTCACGATAAACAGGATGCGGCCGCGCGGCAGCTTCTGGCTCACATAGTAGATGCCATAGAAGTAGAGGTTCATGATGAAGAGGCACCACAGAAACCATACAGGGCCGTTCTCGATGTGCTTGTAGGTCCATACTCCCCACACTCCGTCCCAGCCCCGCATCAGACCTGCGTAGCGCTCACCGATGTCGGTAAAGTAGTAGAGCAGGGCCGGCATGGCCAGCGACACTGTTATGTAGAAAAACAGGAAGGGTATGAGCAGTTTGTTGGTCTTGCGGATAAGGAACCCCAGAAAATTCTCGTATGGCTTGAAAAAGAGTCCTGAGAGAAAGAAATAGAGGGGCATACGGCATGCCATGGTATACTGGTCGATGAGAAAATGGGTCTTCGTGGTGTATTGCAGATGATGAAACACCACCAGCAGTATGCAAAACCCCTTGGCCAGGTCTATAAACTCTATCCGGCTCTTCTTCTCCTGCGGAGGAGGACCCGGGGGTGTGTGGACGGTCGATGGCATGTGCAGTAGATGTGTTGTATGCCGCAAAATTAGGAAAAATCCACCACATCTACAAGTTTTTGACCGCGCCCGGGGGCTTTTTCTCAAAAAATATTGTAAGTTTGCAGCATATGAGTAAACCGGTATATATATTAGAAGAATCGCGCCTGCGCGCGAACCTTGAATTAATCAGTGATGTGGCCCGCCAGACAGGTGCCGAAATCATCCTTGCTTTCAAGGCCTATGCCCTGTGGAAGACCTTTCCCATCTTCCGTGAGTATATCCATTCCACTACGGCCAGCTCGCTCAGCGAGGCGCTACTGGCCTATGAGGAGTTCGGAGCCAGTCCGCATACCTACTCGCCTGCCTATACCGACGACGAGATAGACCGTATAGCCGGGGTGTCGAGCCATCTCACCTTCAATTCGCTGTCGCAGTATGACCGTTTCCACGACAGGGCCCTGCACACCAATGGAAGCCTGCTGTTGGGGCTCAGGGTGAATCCGCGCTACTCGGAGGTGGGCACCGACCTGTACAATCCCTGCTCGCCGGGCACCCGCTTCGGCGTGACAGCCGACAAGTTGCCTGCCGTCTTGCCTTCCGACATCACCGGTTTCCATTGTCATTGCCACTGCGAGAGCGGCAGCGATGTGTTCGAACGCACGCTTGCCCATATCGAGGGGCAGTTTGCTCCCTGGTTCTCTCAACTGCAGTGGATCAACTTTGGCGGCGGCCATCTCATGACCCGAGCCGACTATGATGTGCCGCGGCTTGTGCGGCTTTTGCAGGGTTTCGCCCGCCGCTATCCCCATCTGAAGATGATTCTCGAGCCGGGAAGCGCTTTCGGCTGGCAGACCGGCTACCTGCTCTCGCATGTGGTGGATGTGGTGGAAGACAGCGGCATAAAGACAGCCATCCTTGATGTGAGCTTTACCTGCCACATGCCCGACTGCCTTGAGATGCCCTATCATCCGCAGGTGAGGGGGGCTGTTACCATAGAAGACACTGAAAGTCTAGCCGGTGTCGGGGAATATGCCTACCGGCTGGGAGGCAACAGCTGTCTCTCGGGCGATTTCATGGGCTATTGGGTGTTCGACCACCCTTTGCAGGTGGGCGAGGAGATCGTCTTCGAGGATATGCTCCACTACACCACCGTGAAGACCAATCTCTTCAACGGCATCACGCATCCCTCGATAGCACTGCTCCATACCGACGGTACACTGGAGATGCTGCGCGAGTATGGCTATGCCGACTATAAAAGCAGGATGGACTGACCCCCAATAAATGCATAATCCCCACAAAATGCCTTTTTTTGAAAAAAAAGAGGTCAAAAGTTTGTGGGTTCAGAAAAAAGCTGTATCTTTGCACCGCATTTAGAGAAATGCACCTGAAAAGGGTAATGCGGAAATAGCTCAGTTGGTAGAGCACGACCTTGCCAAGGTCGGGGTCGCGGGTTCGAGTCCCGTTTTCCGCTCACATTTTGAATAAATAGTTGAGACGTGATCTCAAACGCCCAGGTGGCGGAATTGGTAGACGCGCACGTTTCAGGTGCGTGTGCCGCAAGGCGTGCAGGTTCGAGTCCTGTTCTGGGCACATTTATTCAAGGTGAATACATGTTGGGGAGGTGGCGGAATTGGTAGACGCGCTACTTTGAGGGGGTAGTGACGATTGTGTCGTGGGAGTTCGAGTCTCCTCCTCCTCACCATGATTCTTATTGTTTTTATTGTTGCGGAAATAGCTCAGTTGGTAGAGCACGACCTTGCCAAGGTCGGGGTCGCGGGTTCGAGTCCCGTTTTCCGCTCTTTTTTTGTATTTTGGAAAAACAATCAATGAACTTATACATTCGTTATTTTGACCGAGAGGCATTAGTGGCTAATGCCGATGAAGCTATCGATTTTCTGCGCGCAATACCCGAGATTGAAGTGGTGCCTTCGCTTGAGGCCGACATACGCGACTATGTGGCCGGTGATGTGTTTTACCCCAAGCGTTATAAGGTGCGTCCGAGAGTGTATTTCATCATAATCAAGACAGAGGCTGCCACCATGCTCGACTTCAAGCAGAAGAAAGCATTGCGTTCGAATGTCATGCCGGGTGGTGAGCACCGCGAGGCCACGACTCCCGCACTCACCAAACTCAATGAGGAGAAACCGGGCTGGTATGAGGGAGCGCTCGACTTCAAGCGGGTGGTGCTGGTGCCTGCCACCGGCAAGCATGAGTATCGCGACACGCATTTTGTGGCACAGGTGAAAGCCTTGTCGGGTATCGACTGCTACAACCGCATCGTCGACCATCTGCGCGACCGTGTCGACAGCCGCAGCCAGTTTCCCTCGGCCAAAGGCAAGAATTTCAAGTTTAAGTTTTTGGGCGACTGGAAGTAATCCGTCGCCAACCATTAAAAACACACGATTGTTGTTATGAACAAAGTAATGCTTATAGGCAATGTGGGCAAGGATGAGCCCAAGGTGAAATACTATGACCGCGACCAGGCTTACGCCACCTTCTCGCTGGCCACCACCGAGCGTGGATATACCCTGGCCAACGGCACGAAAGTGCCCGACCGCACCGAGTGGCACACCATTGTGATGTGGGACCGGCTGGCCAAGTATGCCGAGCGCTACATACACAGCGGCGACAAACTTTATATCGAGGGCCGCATCCGTTACCGCACCTATGACGACCAGCAGGGCCGCCGCCGTTATGTCACCGAGATTCAGGCCGACACGCTCGAGATGCTGGTGTCTAAGACTCCGCGTCAGGAAGAACGCCAGGCAGACAAGCCGTCGAATCAGGAGGAAGCTCCTTTCTGAAATAGTCAACTAAATCGGAAAGGAATCTGTTTTGGACTGGTTGACCTCTCTTGCCTCCACGCTCAGCGAAGTGCATTTCATCGCACCCACGCTGAGCGTATATATTGCTATCCTTTTGGTGGTGCTGCTGCTTTGTGTCTCCGGATTTGCCAGCAGCTCGGAAATTGCCTTCTTCAGTCTGTCCCCCTCCGACCTTAATGAGCTGGACCCTGACCACAGTGCGTGCGACAACCGCATTGAGCAGCTCCGTGGTGACAGTGAGCGCACGCTGGCCACCATCCTCATCACCAACAATCTTGTGAACGTGACCATCATTATGCTCACCAACTATGTGTTTGCCAATATCGTCGATTTCGGCATGGCGGCATGGTTGCAGTTTCTGTGTGTCACGGTATTGCTTACCTTTGTGCTGCTGCTCTTCGGTGAGATTATTCCCAAGGTCTATGCCCGTCAGAACACGCTGAGGTATTGCCGATGGGCTTCGGGTGGCATTATGTTCGCCCGCCGGTTGTTCTGGCCGCTGGAGAACGTGCTCATGAGCAGTGGCTCGCTGGCCGAAAAGGTCATGCACAAGGAGAACCGCATACTGAGCGTCGACGACCTGGAGCAGGCGCTGGAGCTTACCGACAAGAGTGAGATAAAGGAAGAGCAGAGCATGCTGCAGGGTATCATCCGCTTCGGCGACGAGACAGCCAAGGAGGTGATGACCCCCCGCCAGGATATCGTCGATATCGACATAAGCAGCACTTTCAACGAGGTGCTCAGTGCCATCGTGGAAAACAACTACAGCCGTATGCCGGTGTTTCAGGGCAATACAGACAACATACGGGGTGTGCTTTATATCAAGGATTTGCTTCCGCATCTGGAGAAGGGTGCCAACTTCCGGTGGCAGTCGCTCATCCGTCCGCCTTATTTTGTGCCTGAGACAAAGAAAATAGACGATTTGCTGCGCGAGTTTCAGGAGAACAAGGTGCACATGGCCATTGTGGTCGACGAGTTCGGCGGCACCAGTGGCCTTATCACCCTGGAGGATATCCTGGAGGAAATAGTGGGCGAGATAAACGATGAATACGACGAGGAGGAGAAGATGTACTCGCGGTTGGCTCCCAATGTGTATGTTTTTGAGGGCAAGACATTGCTTTCCGATTTCTGCCGTATCCTTTCGGTCGATGCCGATGAGTTTGCCGATGTGGAAGGTGATGCCGACTCACTGGCCGGACTGCTGCTGGAAATCAAGGGCGACTTCCTGAAAGTTCACGAGACGCTTACTTACGGTTCCTACACCTTCGAGGTTCTTGAAATCGACGGCCGCCGCATCTCCAAGATCAAGGTGGTGGTGGCTGCTCAGGGCGAGAACCGCACATAGCAGCGGTCGTCGAACGAGAGATTGCCTTCCATCACGGCCTTGGTGGCTTTGTATCGTCCTGTCATCAAGGGATCTTCTTCTATGATGCGTTTCAGCTCGCGCTCACTCTCGTCGAGGGTGGGCATGAGGTGCGGATAGCCGTCGGTGGCCAGCACAATCTCGTGGGCACCGTGGGCGCGAATCTCTTTTACATGCTCCAAGGCTATCTCTGTGCCGTCGACCACTGAAAAGGTCTTGTTCTGTCCCTGGCACGAGTCGATGATGGCACCAATAATGGCGTCGCGCCCTTTGTCGTGCCGGCGCAGACTTTCCACTGTCTCTTTACCTTCCGCCAGCAGTCGGTGTATCACCTCGGCGCGGCGTATGGCGTTGGCTTCCTCGGCCGGTTTCGGGTTCTCATAGAGGCGGCCGTCTACCATGCACAGGCAGTCGCCTATCATCCATACCTCTTCCTTCCTTCTGCTGTAGACAGCCACACTGGCCGTGAGCCTGCATTCAGGACGGCTGTTCACCGTGTCGGGCGAGATGCCGTATTCCCAGTAGGCTTGTGCGATGGTGTCGGTGAGATGGCGGCAGAAGACGGGGCAGTCGGCATCGGACGGGGCGCATGCTATGGCATCGCGCAGCAGAAGCATGGCCAGGCGGCCGTTCCGCATGTCGGGGCGGGCCTGCCAGGGGCTTTTGCTGGTGCTGCCGTCGATTACGGCTATGAAATCATGAGTTGCCACGGCCCCGTCTTCGCATGTTTCGGGGCTGTGCTTGCCGGTGGTTGCTGTCTCTATCAGTGTCATGGGCCTTGTGCTTGGTGGGACGGTATGGCTTCGGTGCGGTCTTGCTGTCTTTTGTAGGCTGGCCAGGCCTGCTGTTGCCGTAGCTGGGCGGTGGTGTGCCGCCAAAGAGCTGGCGGGCCAGTTCTGGATGCCCCAGGCGGCGCAGATACTGCTCTATGGCGCGGCGCTGCTCGGGTTTGTACCAGAAGAAGAACTGCCGCTGTGCCAGTTTCTCGTCGGTCGTCTTGGCCGACTGCACCGGCTGCAGCGTATAGGGGTCATAGCCGGTATACCATGTCTCGGTGCTGATGGTCATGGGGGTGGGGGTGAAGTCCTGCACCTGTTCCAGCTGGAAGTCGAGCCGTTTGGTGATGATGGCCAGCCGGGCCATGTCGAGAGCGGTACAGCCGGGATGGCTGCTGATGAAGTAGGGTATGATTTGCTGCCTCAGATTGCCCTCGCGGTTTATCTTGTCGAACACTTCCTTGAAACGCTCGAAGAGCGAGAAACTGGGTTTCCGCATCAGGTGCAGCACGGCATCGCTGGTGTGCTCGGGCGCCACTTTGAGCCTGCCGCTCACGTGGCGCTCTATCAGCTCGCGGGTGTAGGCGCGTGCGGCGGCATCGGTATGGGCGTCGCCGCTCTCATGCAGCAGCAGGTCGTAGCGCACACCGCTGCCTATGAAACTCTTCTTGATGCCGGGCAGACTGTCTACGGCATGGTATATCTCCAGCAGCTTGCTGTGGTCGGTGTCGAGGTTGGGACAGATTCGGGGATGGATGCACGAGGGACGCTTGCACTTCATGCAGAGTTGCTTGTTCTTGCCGCCCATGGCGTACATGTTGGCCGAGGGACCTCCCAGATCGCTCAGATAACCTTTGAAGTCGGGGTCGTCCATCACCTGCTGCACCTCACGCAGTATGCTCTCCTTGCTTCTACTCACGATAAACTTGCCCTGGTGGGCGCTGATGGTGCAGAAGGCGCATCCGCCGAAACATCCCCGGTGGATGTTGACGGAGTGTTTTATCATGTCGAAGGCGGGTATGCGTTTGCCCTTGTATTTGGGGTGAGGCAACCGGGTGTAGGGATACTCGTAGGTAGCGTCGAGCTCTTGGGTGGTCATGGGCGGGTAGGGGGGATTCACCACTGTGGCGGTGTCGCCCGTGAGCTGTATCAGCCGGTGGGCGTGCCACCGGTTCGACTCTTCCTCTATATGGCGGTAGTTGTCGGCTTCGGCCTTCGGGTTGCGCAGACATTCCTCATGGCTGTGCAGCATGATGTCGCCGCCGGGCTCACCGGGGGGGATACTGTCTTTATGGGTGAGATACACGGTTTGTGGAAGGGCGTGTATCCGGTCGGCACCGGCGCCCTGATCCATGAGGCCGCACAATTCCACGATGGCTTTCTCGCCCATGCCGTAGACGATGAGGTCGGCGCCGGCATCGTGCAGGAGCGAGGGCCGCAGGCGGTCTTGCCAGTAGTCGTAGTGGGTGAGCCGGCGCATGGAGGCCTCGATGCCACCCAGCACCACGGGCACGTCGGGATAGAGCTGTTTCAGTATCCGGGTGTAGACGATGGTGGGATATTCGGGCCGGCAGTCGTGTCGTCCGTCAGGACTGTAAGCATCCTCCGAGCGCAGCCGCTTGTTGGCTGTGTATTTGTTCACCATAGAGTCCATGCACCCTGGTGAGATGCCGAAGAAGAGGCGTGGCTTGCCCAGCTTGCGGAAGTCGCGGTAGTCACCGTGCCAGTCGGGCTGCGGCACGATGGCCACTTTCCATCCTGCCGCCTCTATCGCCCTGCCGATGACAGCGGCTCCGAACGCCGGATGGTCAACATAGGCGTCGCCGGAGAAGAGGATCACGTCGAGTTGTGACCATCCTCTCAGTTCCACTTCCTTCTTGGTGGTGGGGAGCCAGTCGCTGAGGCGGTGTTCTGCCATGGTCAGGGCTCGCTTTCGTTTGCGGGCTCTTCGGCGGTGGGCTTGTGTTCCTGGTAGAGGGCTATCAGGTTGGCCAGACCCAGCGCTTTCATGTCGGAATGGTAGAGCACGTCGAGGCACAGGTCGAGCAGGTCTTTGTCGTTGCCGCTTTCGGTGCTCAGTATGGAGCGCACGTTGAACCTGAGTTTGTCGAGCACGCTTTCATCGACGATACCGTTGCTGTCGACGAGATGCTCCAGCAGGTTGTATTTGGCCAGTGTGGCCAGATGGCGGTCAGTGACGTCTATTTTGCGGGTGCCCTTGCTGTTGGCTGTTATTTGGTAGGTCATATTCTGATGTTTTTTGGGTTATTTCAGCAGATAGTTGAGAATGCCTCTCATCACAGCATTGCGGTCGGCCTCCCGGCAGATGCACTCGAAGGGGAAACCGATGGTGAAGGTGCGGCAGTCGCGCCCGCTGTAGGCCACGGCGGCGCTTCGTCCGTCGGCATATTGCAGGGCGCAGATGCTTTGTGCCGTGTGCTGCAGCACGTCGGGAGCCACGGCGGCATAGTGCTGCTCGTTGAGGGTGCGGTAGGTGTCGAAGTTCATGCCCATGCCGCTTACGGTGCTGTTCTGTGTGCCTCGTGCGCTTCCGCCGTAGGAGAGGCGCAGCACATCGTTGAGGAAGCGACGCTCCGAGGCCGAGGTCATGTCGCTTCCTATGTAGGCGCCGCTTGTCATGAGGCGGCCGCCTTTCTTGAGATAGGCTTCCAGCTGCTGCCGCATCATGGCCGAGAAGGTCTTGTAGATGACGAGCGAGTGGCCGTCGTCTTTCTCCAGACCCAGCATGAGGTCCACGCAGTCGGCTTGGCTCAGCTTGGTGCGTCCCGACTCGACAGCCTCGCTGGAGACACTGATGATATTGTACTTGCCGGCCGAGTGGATGGCGGCGGCGTGGGTGCGCACCTGGTCGAAGTCGTTGCCGGCAATGAAACGGCCGGTAAGCTCGTCGGAGCAGAATCCGAGGGCATTCTCGCCCTCACGTCCGCGCAGGTTGTTGTCGAACACCTTCTGCCGGCCTGCCCAGCCCGGCATGGGGCCGTAGGTGACGCCGATGTCGTCGTCGAGGTCAAAGCCTTTCCGGTCGCCGGTGTCGACGATGGAGGGCGAGGAGAGCCGGTGGAATCCGTTCACCACCATGACGGTGCTGGCGGCATGGGGCTGATAGGCGGCCGAGAGCACCTCGGTGGGGAAACTCTCACCACCGTCGTTGGCGGCCGTCACCTTGAAGTGATAGAGCAGTCCGGGCTGCAGGTCGATGGCGCACTGGTTGGTCTTGATGACGATGCCGTTGTCGAAACCACCGTTGCCCACCGCCGTGTAGAGCACGTAGCGGGTGGGGATGGAAGTGGCCTCCTGCGGGTCGAGCACGGGGTTCCAGCTTAGTTTCACCCGTCCTTTCGATGACATCTCCATTCTGAAGTTGTTGGGTGCCAGGGGCTGCACGGTGAAGGGAATATCGTGCATGTCGCTTACAAAGCGCAGAATGGTCTTGTAAACCGACCGTGCCAGGGTGAACCTGAAGTTGGGGTCGAAGCCGTATTTCAGGTCACCGAAGTTCTGGTGCGACAGGGTCTCGAGTATGGCCGACGGCACGGAGGGCAGTCGGGTCTCGCTGTAGTTGCGGTCGTAAAGGGTGCGTTTGGTCCATTTGTGGAATTTGGTCTGCAGGTCGCGGTAGGCACCGTCGAGCAGGGCCGTGGCAAAGAAGCGCGACACGTCTCTCGTCACTCCGCTGTTCAGCCGGCCGCCGTTGTGGTCGGTGGTGCAGATGGAGAGAGAACCCACCAGTTCGTTGCCGCCGGTCTTGTCCCATCCGGCGTCGCTGTGTATGGAGAGCTGCAGCTCCAGCGGCACGCGCTTGCCCTGTGCGTTGGGTACGAAGACGCTGCCCCCTGCGAGCCATGTGGCGAAGTAGGAACGTGAGTTGAGGTCGTCGCGGTAGTCGTCCTTCCCGTTGAAGGGACTGTACACGGAATCGGGTGCTCCGGCCCATTGGGCGAAGTAGCGGGTGCCCTCGAGGGTGCGCGGCAGTCCGCTGCTGGAGCCGCCGCGTGTCACATTGCCCATGCCGCCGCCTATCTTCACGGCGTCGGCGGTCACATAGCCGCCGCTGCGGCTGTAGTTGGTGAGCACCACACAGTTGGCTGTGCTGCATCCCTCGTCGAAGTCGAAGGTGCCCAGATACACCCATGTGTTGCCGCCCATGCGCTGGTTGACATGGAACACGGTGCGCTGCCCTTTGTGGTAGACGGAGTATTCGGCATCGTCGACAGAGTTCTGCAGGGTGGTGTAGCTCACGTAGACGGCATGGCGGCCGGCCTTCTGGAAACGGGGCTGGTAGAGGATGCTGCCGGCTTTCTTGGCCGATGAGGTGGCCTGCGCCATGCGTGCCGTGCCGGCGCGGAATGGATTCTCTCCGGCCGCGTAGGTGCCTGTATGGTAGGCGAATCCTGCACCGGGTGCCGGTTGCCATCCGTTGCTCTCCTTATACCACTCCGGGTGAAGGGCATCATCGTTGTCGATGATATACTCGGCTTTCTGCCAGTCGCGTTCTCTCGACGACCACACGATGGCACCGGCATTCTCGAGCATGGGTATGAGGTAGGGGATGACGATGGTCTGGGTGAAGAGGTCTTCCGTGGTGCAGAAGAGGTTGGGGCGCTGCCATTTCCATCTGCCCTTGCCGATGTCGTAGTAGCGTCCGTGACTGGCGGAGATGGCCAGATGCCTGCCCTGCAGGCCATGACGCGGCTGGAGCGGTTTCGACACGTTCGTCACCCAGGGGTTGCCGTCGTAGTCTATCCGTCCCCAGCTCATCCGGTTGTCGTCCTGGTCTTTGAGCCGGTTGGGTATCATCTCCTCAAGGGCCATGCCGTTGGTCACCACCCGCAGCTTGTAGTCGTCGAAGGCGCCGGGCACGCATTTCTTTACTTTCTTGTAGATATGGTTCACCGTCTCGCGTGTAAACTGCTGCCGGGCGAAACGGTCGTCGGCGGTGATGGTCAGCGTCTGGCTCATATCGTCGGTCTTGCATGAGATGAGCCGGCTGTTGAGCCTCACTCCCTCGACGGGTGTCTTGTAATCCTCGAAAAAGTCTTGCAGTTTTCTCTGAAGACGGTTAAAGTCGTTGGCGTCCTGGGCCCACATCGCTGTGGCGAAAACTGTCAGGAGCCAGCCCAAAAACATTCTTTTTACCATTAGTTGGTTTCTCCGATCGTAAAGTTCTCGGGGTGTTTCCCCTTGAATCCTATATAGTATTGCTTTATTTCCCTCATTTGTCCTTCCACATCGCCGTTGGGCACCACGGTCTTGGTGCATCTTATCAGCTTGCGCTCATAGTCCACCGCATAGAGCAGGATGGGGATGCCTGCTCCCAGCGCTATATAGTAGAACCCCTTCTTCCAGTTGGGGTTGCGTGAGCGGGTGCCCTCGGGTGTGACGGTGAGCTTGAACGAGCTGGCCTCTCTGGCGGCAGCCGCCAGATTCTCGGTCATGCTGGTGTGTTTGGACCTGTACACCGGTATCCCGCCCAACCGTTTGAAAAGCGGACCGAGCGGCCAGAAGAACCACTCTTTCTTCATGAGAAAGTTGATTCTCCACCCCTCGGCTCCGGCATAGAGTTGTCCGAGCACGAAGTCCCAATTGCTTGTATGGGGTGCAAGGCAGATGATGTACTTGCTGGGGTGCTCCTCGGTCACTTCCTTGGTCCACCCCCCGCGTTTGTACAAAATCCATCTGCAAAATTGTCTCCACATATCTGTACCTTACTACTTGACTACTTGGGTTTGGTGAGATAGCCCATTTGGTCGATGATCTCAGAAATACTTTCGGCAAAGTCATGCGCCAGCTTGTCGTAGTATTTCTTCTGGCTCATGCCCGGTTCGGGGTGGGATATGCGGCTGATGAAGTCGTTGCGTGTTACGATGATCGACGTGAGCAGCGACTCTACATTCTCCTCATGCACACCGCCCTCATAGAGCGATATGGCAATGCATTCTGCAAACACATCATCGCAAATGGTCTGGATGGTTCGCTTTAAGTCTCTTTTGTTTGGCATGTTAAAAAATGGTTTTGTATTGTATTGGGCAAACGGATGCACAGATGAAAGCGCTTGGGCCCGCACGACCTTGCTTTGCAGTGCATCCTGTCTACAAGGCAAAGATAAGAAAAAAAAATGGAATGACATCAAGGTAATGAAAAAAAATGTTTCATTATTTTGTTTTTTGAACCATTTCTTTCCATATATCAGAATTAATGAGTATTTTTGCATAGTTTTTCGAAACAGTGTTTTTATTTAAATCATAGGTAGTATTTTTATGGAAAAAAGCTTATTGCAACAGGCAAGAGCCGTTTATCAGCCCAAGCTGCCGAAGGCTCTCCAAGGTGCAGTTGAGGTAAAAGAAGGCGCTCCCACGCAGAGCGTAGACAATCAGGACGAAATCAAAGCCCTGTTCCCCCATACCTACGGTATGCCGCTCGTAGAGTTTGTAGAAGGTAAGGAAAATGTTTCACGCAAGATGAATGTGGGCGTGATTCTCAGCGGCGGTCAGGCCCCCGGCGGCCACAACGTGATTTGCGGACTTTTCGACGCCGTGAAGCGTCTTGACCCCGAAAACCGCGTCTATGGCTTCATCCTGGGCCCCGGCGGACTGGTGGATCACAACTATATGGAACTTACTTCCGAACTGATAGACCAATACCGCAACACCGGCGGTTTCGACATGATAGGCAGCGGTCGCACCAAGCTGGAGCAGGAAAGCCAGTTTGAGAAGGGTCTCGAGATTATCCGCGAGCTCGACATCAAGGCCATCGTCATCATCGGCGGCGACGACTCCAACACCAACGCCTGTGTGCTGGCCGAGTATTATGCTGCCAAGAACTGCGGCGTGCAGGTGATAGGCTGCCCCAAGACCATCGACGGCGACTTGAAGAACGACCAGATAGAGACGAGTTTCGGCTTCGATACGGCCACCAAGACCTATGCCGAGCTGATAGGCAATATTGAACGCGACTGCAACTCTGCCCGCAAATACTGGCACTTCATCAAACTGATGGGCCGTTCGGCCAGCCATATCGCTCTGGAGTGCGCTCTGCAGTGCCAGCCCAATATCTGCATCGTGTCGGAAGAGGTGGAGGCTAAGGACCTGACCCTCAACGATGTGGTGGAGCAGATTTGCAACGCCGTGGCCTGCCGTGCCGAAAAGGGCGACAACTTCGGCGTGGTGCTCATTCCCGAGGGACTTATTGAGTTCATTCCTGCCATCGGCCGCCTCATCGACGAGCTCAACGACCTGCTCGCCATGCACGGTGCCGAATATAAAGACCTGGATGCCGACGCCCAGCGCGCCTATATCCTGGAGCACCTCAGCCCCGAGAACGCCGCCACCTTCGAGACGCTGCCCGAGGCTGTGGCCCATCAGCTGTCGCTCGACCGCGACCCCCACGGCAATGTGCAGGTGTCGCTCATCGAGACCGAGAAACTGCTCTCCGAGATGTGTGCAGCCAAACTGGAGAAATGGGCTCAGGAAGGCCGCTACAAAGGCAAGTTCGCCGCCCTGCATCATTTCTTCGGTTATGAGGGCCGCTGCGCCACTCCGTCGAACTTCGACGCCGACTACTGCTATGCACTCGGTGTGAGCGCCGCCCAGCTGATAGCCAACGGCAAGACCGGCTACATGGCCATTGTGAAGAACACCACAGCTCCCACTTCAGAGTGGAAGGCCGGCGGTGTGCCCATCACGATGATGATGAACATTGAGCGCCGTAACGGCAAGAACAAGCCTGTGATAAGAAAAGCGCTTGTGGAGCTGGAGGGCAAGCCCTTCAAGGAGTTTGCCGCCCACCGCGACGTATGGGCCAAGGAAACCTGCTACGTCTATCCGGGTCCCATCCAGTATTGGGGACCGACGGAGGTGTGCGACACCACTACCAAGACACTGGCTCTTGAGCATGAATAATATCTGATTTCAGTCATCAGGCCGAATCCGCATGCCATGGACCTGGCGTGAGGATTCGGTCTTTTTCTTTTAATAAGCGAAATATGTCTCACAGTTCTGCCACTAACGAGAAACATGCCGGAAAGGCTCCTCTGCTCCAGCGTATAGGGCACTGGATGCGGCGTCGGCCGGCTTCGCTGTGGTGGACACTGAGCCTCCTGGCCCTCTCCGTCTATGTGTGGCTCTTCTATACCTTCTTTGTGAGTCCTTTCGGATTCAGGTGGAAGGCCCTCTACGGCGACCCCCACTATCCCGAGGGCTACGACATACATGGCATAGACATCAGCCACTACCAGGGAAAAATAGACTGGGACAAACTGCGCAACGCCATGGTGACGCGCAGCCCGCTGCGCTTCGTCATGATGAAGGCCACCGAGGGGGCCAGCCTCGTCGACGAACGGTTTGAGGAAAATTTCTACCAGAGCCGCGAACATGGTTTCATACGCGGCGCCTACCACTTCTGGAGCAACCAGTCGTCGGCCCGCGACCAGGCCTATTTCTTTCTCGACAAGGTGAAACTCGAGGTGGGCGACCTGCCGCCTGTGCTGGATGTGGAGTCGCATCCCGACGGTGTGTCGACGGAGGATTTCCAGCGCGATATCCTCACCTGGCTTCACATCGTGGAAGACCGCTATCATGTGAAGCCCATTCTATACACCTATTACAATTTTAAGGAGAAGTATCTCAGCGACGAGCGCTTCGACGACTATCCCTACTGGATAGCCCATTACTATGTGAGCAAGGTGCAGTACAAGGGAAAGTGGAAATTCTGGCAGCACACCGATGCCGGCGCGCTGCCGGGCATCAACGGCTATGTTGACCTCGACATCTACAACGGCAGCTACTACGACCTGAAACAGCTCACCATCCAGGCCGGACACGACGAGTTCTCGGCAGGTGAGATTTACGACTCGCTGGAGGTGGAAAACACAAGCGACGCCCAGTCGCCGACCGATGAGGTGGTGATAACAGACAGTCCCAATCCCTGAGCGCAGGCTATGAGCTGCCCGGCATCGCTTTCGTAGAAACCGCTGATGATGAGCATTCCGTCGGAGGCCATCACCTCGCGCAGCTCCGGCATGTCGTTGAGCAGAATGTTGCGGTTGATGTTGGCCACCACCACGTCGAACAGCCCGTCTACATGGGAGAGCACCTTTATGTCGCCGGTGAGCGCCTCCAAATTGTCCACATTGTTGAGCCGGGCGTTGTGGCGCGTGTTCTCCACACTCCACTCGTCGATATCGTAGCCCACCACCTCGGCTGCGCCCGCCTTGGCGGCCACGATGCCCAGAATGCCCGTTCCGCAGCCGCAGTCGAGCACCCGCTTGCCCCCCAGGTCAAGGTCCAGCAGCGCCCTCACCATCATCCGCGTGGTGGCGTGGCATCCCGTGCCGAAAGCCATCTTGGCATCTATCACCACATCCATCACATCGGGGTGCTCTGAAGTGGGGTGCAGGGTGTCGTGTATCACGCACCTGCCGTCTATGTCGATGGGTTCGAAACCGTTGTTCTCCCAGTCGGCGTTCCAGTCTTTGTCTTCCACATCGTGCAGCGTGTAGCTCACGCTCACACCCTCGATGGGAAACTGGCTGAGCGCCTCGTCGAGCGCCTCCTTGTCGAAAAGGGCCTCCTGCACATAGCCCACCAGGGTGTCGCCCTCGGTCTCGAACGATTCGAATCCGGCCTCGCCGGCCATTGCGGCCACCAGTTCGTAGGCTGTGTTCAGTTCTATGTCTGTACTGTCGTCAATCTTGGCAACGAAAATGGCTGATTGGTATTTCATTTCCGCTATTGTTAAAAAAACACTGCAAATTTATAAAAAATAGGGAAAAACCTACCATGTATTAGGGTTTTTCCTTATTTTTGCATGAAATGCAGCATTATTTTTGCATTGTGAAAGAATGAACAAACATTTTAATACTTTACTGTCATGAGAAGATATCTTTTACTTTTATTGGTTTTGGGGGGCGTGTCTCTGTCTGTGATGGCGCAGGATGATATGTACTTCACTCCGTCTAAGCAGAAGAAACAGGCCGCTGTGGAGACCCCCATAAAGGGCCTCGACATGAGTGCCGACGAGTATAACCGCCGTGGGCGCAGTTCCTATGAAAAGATAGGCACCGACAGCCTGGGCAATGACATCATCGAGTTTCAGGCCGGCGACGGTGTCTATCCGGAGATGGATACGCTCTATGCAAGCTCGAAGCTCGACAAGTTTTATGACGATGAGGACGACTTCTACTACTCACGCCGCATGGGGCTCTACGACGGCTTCTACGGCTGGTACGATCCGTTCTTCTATCCCTATCACGGATGGAACCGCTGGTACTATCCCTATGCCGGCTACTATCCCTGGTACAGCGGATGGTACGGCAGCTGGTATTGGGACTGGTACGACCCCTGGTTCTACACCGGATGGTACGGCTATCCCTATTATTGGGGCTACCCCTACTACTGGGGATGGGGCTATCCCTACTATGGCTACGGTTACAGCTATGGCCACGGACATGGCGGCTACGCCCACCACGACCGCGGACTGACACCGCGCGGACAGGGCACTGTGTCGCACGGCAGAGGCTACACCACCGCACAGCACGGCACCTTCGGCGGCTCGGCCGTGAGAGGACGCAGCACGGGCAACAGCGGTACCTACGCCAACCGCAGAACAGGCTCCAACGGCACCTTCGGCGGCTCGCGCAGCAGCTCGTCGTCGCGCAGCAGCAGCTGGACACCCTCGCGCTCATCTTCCAGCTCCTCGAGCTCATACGGCTCCTTCGGCGGCGGCAGCCGCTCAGGTGGCGGCTCGTTCGGTGGCGGCGGCAGTCGCTCGGGTGGCGGATTCAGTGGCGGTGGTCATTCCTCCGGTGGCGGCGGCAGCCGTTCGGGTGGCTTCGGTGGCCGCAGATAAGCCCCGGCCTCTATGGCGTCATTATTGGAAATACAAGAATTGTCTATCATACATACATTTAATTAAAGACTTTACAGCAATGAAAGCAAGATATATCGTTTGGGCGCTGATGATGCCCGCAATCCTCACTATCTCAGCACAGGAAACCTATGAGAACGCCAAGATTGTGGGCGAGGACCTCAACGGCACGGCGCGCTATGTGGGTATGGGCGGCGCCCTCGACGCACTGGGAGCCGACCTCTCCACCATCGGGTCGAATCCAGCAGGCATCGGACTCTTCCGCCACAGCACCGCCAGCCTCTCCATGGGCATGGTGTCGCAGGCCGACGCCATGGACTACAGCCGTGGCGACAAGACCCATGCCAGCTTCGACCAGATAGGCTTCGTCTATTCCCGCCCCTCAGGCGGCGACTCGTACATCAACTTGGCGTTCAACTACCACAAGAGCCGTAACTTCAGCTACATCCTTTCTGCCGACGACCGCCTGCAGAATGCCTCGCAGAACAAGTTGACCTATGAGAAACTGCGCAACGGACTGCTCTATCCCATCAGTGAGGATGGTACGGTGGATATGGACCACTGGTATGCTTCGTGCAACCAGCTCGACGATATCTACACGCGCAACCTGCTCAATGCAGCCGGCGACGGTTCGCTTTATTACTATCCCGCCACGCAGTATATCTTCGACCGCGCCCATGAGGGCTATGTGGGTGAGTATGATTTCAACATCAGCGGCAACATCCATGACCAGGTGTTCCTCGGACTGACAGTGGGCTTGCACGATGTGCACTATAAGCACTACTCTGATTATACCGAGAAGTTGGAATCCAATCCTGAAGGCATCGACCAGCTCAACGTCTACGATGAGCGCCGTATAACCGGTGTGGGAGCCGATGTGAAACTGGGTGTTATCGTGCGCCCCGTGCAGGATTCGCCTTTCCGAATCGGACTCTCCGTGGCCACTCCTACCATGTACGACCTCACCACCCGCAACTACACCGAGGTGAGCGACGGCAACTATACCGTGTATAACAGCGAACGCTACGACTATGAGGTGTATACCCCCTGGAAGTTCGGCGTGAGCCTGGGCCATACCTTCGGCACTACACTGGCCCTGGGTGCCAGCTATGAGTTTGCCGACTATGCTCATGTAGACCAGCGCTATAAGACCGACGACCGCGACTACTATTACTACTCGTATGAGTCGTCGGAGAGCGACAAGGAGATGAACCGCCACACCAAGAACACCCTGAAGGGCGTGTCGACCCTCAAGGTGGGTGCCGAACTGAAGCCCTATCCTGAGCTGGCCGTGCGTCTGGGCTACAACTATGTGTCGCCCATGTACCGCAGCGACGGCTTCAAGGACGGTACCCTCGAGGCTGACGGCTCCCTCTTCGCTTCGGCCACCGACTACACCAACTGGAAGTCGACCAACCGCATCACCTGCGGCCTGGGCTACATGCTGGGCAAGGTGAACCTGGATCTTACCTACCAGTACTCCGCCACCGACGGCGAGTTCTCGCCCTTTATGAACTATGTTGACAATGCTGATACCTCGGAGAACAACGTGGCTAATGCCGTGAATGTGAGCAACAAACGCCATCAGCTGCTTTTCACTATCGGCTATCACTTCTGAAATGCAAAAAAAATATAATATTCTGTATTTTATGAGGCAGTTTTTTGGCTGAAACAAGAATATGGAGTAAATTTGTGCACTCTTTAATCCCGTGGGCTCCGCGTGAGGAGCGTAAGAAGGGTTTAATTTGAGCAATAAAATGATTAGTTTTTTTAGTGGTTAATTTAGTTTTAGTAAGTATGATTAGGGGATTTGTCGTGAGACAAGTCCCCTTTTAGTGTTCGCCCGGCATGATGAATCATTGTGAGCCGCATGACATCTCCTCCGTGCCGGTTTCCCCAGACATCAAAAAAGGCAGGCTCCATCATGACGTCTTGTCAGGATGGAGCCTGCCGGCTCAATAGGGGAGGGGTGTGTGCCCGGCCTAATTGTCGTATTCGTCGGATATCTCCTCTGCCTCCTCCAGGCTCAGGTCTTCCGGGTTGGTTTCGTAAGTGGTGCGGTAGCTCTCCTCGGTGAGCATATCCTCATCGTAGGTGTCTTCATCGTCAGGATCGTTGTAGTGGTCCTCAATCTCCATGTCTTCCTCGTCCTTTTCCTCTTTCTCCTCGTCGCTGAACAGACGCCGGGGCTTTTCAGCCTCAGGCTTGGCCTTGGCGAAGATGGCCTCCACCCAGGAGCCCTTGCTTATCTCGAGCACCTCGAAGCCGTCGTTCACCTTCTTCTCATACATGCCGCCCGGTTTGCGGAGTCTGTCTTTGGGCAGAGTGGTGGTGCTGATGTCGAAGCCCGACTCGATGATGTCCTTGATGCTCTGCGAGAGGCTCTCCCAACCGCCGCCGAAGTTGCGGTCGAGCACCTCGATGAGTTTGGCGGCCGTGATGTGGCGGATGTTCTCGTAGGTCAGGTCGGTGACACGCAGGATGGGACGTTTCTTCACCGCCCATTTCACCTTGGTCGACTCGTCGGTCCTTACGAACCCTACCTTGAAGCCTCTTGCCTCATATTTCTTTATTATTTCTGGCTTGTCTATCTTTATCTCCTCTATATCGAACGCACTCCTTACAATGTCGCTGTAGTGGCGCATGTTGTCTTTAAGGTCGGCGTCTTTCTCGGCACTCTCCCAAAGGCGGAAAATGTCGTTCTCTTGTAAGTCCCAGACATTGCTTTTGTTCAATGTCTTTAAAGTCAAGGCTCTTCTGTCTTTCATTACTTTAATTATGTTCTGTTTTTTGTTAGTCTCTATCGTCAAGTACACGGAATTTACTCCGGAAGGAAACAATGTCGGCCGCATCCACCTCAGCGCTGACGGCAGTAACGGCACCCGTGCGCTCTTCTGCCAGGAGTCTCCCCTTGGCGTCGATTACCGCACTGTGGCCGCAATAATCGCAGGAGGGGTCTTGCCCCACGCGGTTGGCACCCACCACCACGGCCTGGTTCTCCAAGGCGCGTGCTTTGAGCAGCGTGTCCCAAACCGCTATGCGCGGCACAGGCCAGTTGGCCACATAGATGATGCCGTCGTAATCGCCCCGGTAGCGGCTCCACACGGGGAATCTCAGGTCGTAGCACACAAGCAGAAGCCATCTTATGCCGCAGTATTCCACCACAGTGCGTGTCTGGCCGGCGGTGTAGTGCAGTTGCTCGCCGCCATACCCGAAGAGGTGCCGCTTGTCGTAGAAAGCCACGCTTCCGTCGGGTTTTACGAAGTAGAGGCGGTTGCGGTACTCCTCTCTGCCCCCTTCGCACGTCTGTACAGCCACGCTGCCGCAGATTGCGGCTTCAGTGCGCTCTGCCATGCGCCTCATCCATGCGAGCGACCATCCGTCGCCCTCCGCCATGCCCGTGGGGTCGGTAGCAAATCCTGTGCTCCACATCTCGGGCAGCACATAGAGTTGGCTGCCGGGTGCTTGGGCCATGAGTCTCTCGGCCTCGCGGGCGTTACTCTCTCTCTGGCCCCAGCTGATGTCGGTTTGCAGTATGGTTATTCTCATGCATGCTGCGCAGCAGTCTGCTGCCATATTGTCTGCTGCAAAAATAAGTACTTTATCTCATGTATGCAAGATTTTCAAAAAATTTTTTGTTATATTCCTTTTTTGCCCTATTTTTGCCGTATGAATGCACCTTTAGCCGAGAGAATGCGCCCCAGAACCCTCGATGACTATATAGGCCAGCGGCATCTGGTGGGTGAAGGCGCCGTGCTGCGCCGTATGATAGAGTCGGGACGCATAACCTCTTTTATACTGTGGGGCCCTCCCGGAGTGGGGAAGACCACGCTGGCACAGATTATAGCCCATAAACTGGAGACACCGTTCTACACGCTGAGCGCGGTGACCAGCGGCGTGAAGGATGTGCGCGACGTGATAGAGCGGGCGCGCAACAACCGTTTCTTCAATCAGGCATCGCCCATCCTCTTCATCGACGAGATTCACCGTTTCAGCAAGAGCCAGCAAGACTCGCTCCTCGGGGCTGTGGAGAAGGGCACCGTCACCCTGATCGGTGCCACCACCGAGAATCCCTCGTTCGAGGTGATACGCCCCTTGCTCTCCCGCTGCCAGCTCTATGTGCTCAAATCGTTGGAGAAGGACGACCTGCTCCAGTTGCTGCACCGCGCCCTGACCCAGGATGTGGAACTCTCCAAGCGCAGCATACGCCTGGAAGAGACCGGCGCCATGCTGCGCTATAGCGGCGGCGATGCGCGCAAGCTGCTCAACATCCTGGAACTGGTGGTGGAGGCCTCGCCCGAAGGCGAGGTGGTGATAACCGACCGCATGGTGGAGGACCGCTTGCAGCAGAATCCGCTGGCCTACGACAAGGACGGCGAGATGCACTACGACATCATCTCTGCATTCATCAAGAGTATACGCGGCAGCGACCCCGATGCTGCCCTCTACTGGATGGCGCGTATGATTGAGGGCGGTGAGGACCCCAAGTTCATCGCCCGCCGACTGGTAATCAGTGCAGCAGAAGACATCGGACTGGCCAATCCCAACGCACTCCTGCTGGCCAACGCCGCTTTCGATGCGGTCATGAAGATAGGGTGGCCCGAGGGCCGAATACCGCTGGCCGAGGCCGCCGTATATCTGGCTGCCAGCCCCAAGAGCAACTCCGCCTACCTGGGCATCGACGCCGCCCTGGCCAAGGTAAAGCAGACGGGCAACCTGCCCGTGCCGCTCCATCTGCGCAATGCACCCACCCAACTCATGAAGCAGCTCGGCTACTCCGACGGCTATAAGTATGCGCACGACTATGCAGGCAACTTCGTGCAGCAGCAGTATCTGCCCGACGGAGTCATGACCGAGCGGTTCTGGCATGCCCAACACACCCCCTCCGAAGAGAAACTCTACCAGCAGATGCTCCGCCTCTGGGGCAAGAGATACGAGCAGTAGAGCAGGGCATGCGATACTCTTTTCACCCCAAAAACGGCTCCGTATTCCCCCAAAAACGCAAGAAAAGCGAAAAAAACCGAATTTTTAGAAAAAAGTAGCAAAAAAATTTGGTGGAACCGACAAAATGCCCTACCTTTGCACACGCAAAAACAAAAAGGCTCCCTAGCTCAACTGAATAGAGCATCTGACTACGGATCAGAAGGTTGCGGGTTTGAATCCCTCGGGAGTCACTTGAAAATCAAGGAGTTACAAAGATGTGACTCCTTTTTCTTTTGCCTTTACGATACAAATCTGATACAAATTTTGGACTTTGATGTCCCTTTTAAATGTATTGAAACTGTATCTTACTTGATGAAATTTCATAAGATTCTACCTTATCAGCCCCATTTATTTGCTTATCGCTGCCTTATCTTTCTCTCAGGTGAGGATAAAATCCCACTTTTGTCAAATTGTTGTGGAAATCTTGCTTGACGGCAATGTTTTAAATATTGCAAAAAAAAAGATGCGGAAAAATTGTGGTACTTGGAAAATTTAGTATCTTTACACGCAATTTTGTAGATGCCACAAATTGTGTTGCTAATAGTAAAGGATAGCACTTATCATATAGATAAGGGGAAATTAGGTAATCAGGAAAACATATTAATTCAAATTGTTATGAGGATAATAAACAAAATCAAAAAGTTCATTTTGTCTCTCAAACTGATGCACACGCTCAATCCTAGTGTGTTTGAGGAAACCGTGGATATTATGGAAGAAGTATATCCAGGGTATAAAGACCAACTCTCTAAACTCTATGATGAGCACCAGTTCCGCCACATGACGGCATTGATGAAGAAATTCATCGAGGACAATGGCGGTTACGAGCGACTGGCCATTTTCTATAATAACGCCGACAAACAGAAGAAAGAGTCGGTACGAAACGCTTTTATGAAGGCCTTCAAGCCCGGCACAGCATTCGAAGACCAGATTCTGATGTTGGACAAGGCGGCAAAGATCAAGGGAGTGGGTATGCTCACTCAGTTGTTCGGAGAAGTGAAGGACAACATTATCATTTCCAGCGTGAAGTCGGGGCATCGTACGCTGGAGGAATGGCACACTTTCGTTCGGAGGGAACATGAGGCTGGAAACGACATTCGGCTGGGTATTTTGGAGGTGATGGAAGAGCAGGAGAAGCAAATCCAAGAACATGGTGCTGATGATAGTCTTGTCCTGCAGCCATCAGAGGCTCAGGTTGCGGAAGTGTCAGAACGACCTAATATCCCCGAAGTGCTACGTACCGAAAAGGCTGCCAAAATGTTTGAAAAAGCCATCTCAAAAGGACTCTGCGATGAGTGTTATAAATGGAATTATTCGAAATCACTGCTTGCGTACTTCGCAGATCGGGCCAGTGAGTATCTTCAGTTGAGCAAAGCCGAGCAGGATGGTAAGCCAAAAGTCTTTTGGAAACCTTTCGAAACCTTGTTCCAAATATCAGGTCTTTCGGGTGCCAGAAACACGTATACCAATAAAACCGGTATACTTCCAAAAAATCATAAGATAGTTGACGCTATCTTCGATTGAAGAGCGATTTGACGCATAGGAACAGGCATGACCATTCATTACATACGTTTATAAAGTCCAAACGGCAGATGCCTGTTGATGATGGCTAAGATGTGCCAACGCTTAGTGACATAGGCTTTGGATTTCATCTTGCGAATGGCGTCAATGATTTGACGAGCCACTTTTTCAACAGGCATCACCCAAAACAATCCATCGCCTTTTGCCATTGCTGTATCAACGAGGCCTGGACGTATGTCGGTAACTGCTATGTGACTGCCGCTTTTGAAAGCTTTCTTACGCAATGCTTCCATGTAGTTGATTTGGAAGGCTTTGGTCGCACTATAGGCAGGTGCCATAGGCTCGCCACGTAGCCCGCCAACAGATGTGATTGCAACGAGGTGACCATGCCCCTGCTTTTCAAAAACATGATAGAGCATGTCAATGACAAATGTCCAACCCCTTACGTTTGTTTCTATTGTAGGACATTCCAATGCATAGTCAAGTGAGGGATTGAGGTCACCCCTACCAGAACATACGATGGCTATATCAGCGCGCCCGAGTTTCCTGCAAAGGGTATGGATGGCCTGCCCAATTTCTTCCTGTTTGGTGATGTCAGCCGCAGAAGTGAAGGTGTTGTCGGGATGTCGCTGGTACAGTTCGTCCAGTAAATACCCACGCCTTCCAACAATACCGATGCGGTGCCCTTCTGCTGCATATATTTCAAAAAGGGCTTTCCCCATGCCCGATGTCGCTCCTATGATGAGAATATTCATTTTACTTTTTTTGAGTACAAAGTTAAAGAGAATGTTTTCCCTCACCATGGATTATGGAATAAAACACCATTCATAAAACAAACTCTCAAAACGTTTTGAGAGTTTACAGGCCAAAGGTGATTTCTCTACGAATGTTGCTGATAGTGGTGGGCGTTACTTTTAGATAAGAGGCGATATCTTTCAGACTGATACTTTGCACTATTTCCGGACAACGATTGAATAAACACTTGTATCTTTCTCTGGTTGTCATTCGGAAGGTGTCAAGGTATTGCGCATATATTTGAGAAAACAGATGGTCGGATATGACTTGTTTGAGGTCTTTCTTATCGTCGGAATTGAGCAGTGAGCATAATTTCACACCTGGGATTTGATATACTTTGCAAGAGCCCCCGGCCATAATGGTCACCTCAGACATCTTGTTAGAAAGACAATTCGGGTAATCTGCAACAAACTCGCCCTCGAAGGCAAAGCCCGTGCAATAGTCTTTTCCCTCCTCGTTGTTGTGCACCATATACTTGAAGCATCCACGCTCCACGTATGCCACCCATTGAGCCGGCTTACCCATTTCTTCCAGCGTATCTCCCCGCAAGAATGTCCGCCCCTCTCCATGCTTCATGCAGTACTCCCGCAGGAACTCAAGATTCAGTCCCTCCTTATAGGTGTTGAAATGCTTGTTCGGTTGGTGGGGCATGTTATCTATTCTTCAGCTTCAGGATTTCCTTCTCTATACTTGGCAGTGAGGCTACGAAATTCTCAAAGCGCACCTTACCCATGCGTTCATAGAGGGCACGGCCAAGAAGATAGACTTTCGTCTGTAGCAAATCGGGCATATAGCCGTTGGGATTGGTGTCGGCTTGCTGAGCATTCTCAATGGCATCAAGCATCAATGGCAGATACTTGATGTAGTAATAGCCACCTTTCTCGATTTTGTCGAGCGCCTGCTTGGCATCCTTGGCTGTCTGAATGCCGAGGTCAGTCAGATCAGACCGTTTGTGATACAAAAGCCAGATTTCAATGCAGGGGTTGCTGATAACCAGGTGCCAGTTGTCCTTCTGGGTGCAGAATGCATGTAGTTCCTCTATCTGCTCCTGTGGCCATCGGTCAACATCGATGACGCACCAAAGCGAGTCACCATCGTCTGCGCTCAATTGGTTCTCGGAAATATATGCTTTCACCTTTTCCAACACTTTCGAGGGCGAGGAGGCTTTTCGCTTCTCGGTTGCATCCTCATCGTCCGATGTTTCCGGCTCGATAATATCTACCTTAATACGGTCAATGCCGTCAAAAAGCCTGAAGTAGTCCGGTTCACGCTCTGTTCCCTCAGTTGCAATGGCAAACAGGGAATAGTCGCGAACTTTCTCCTGGGGAACACTCCTCGTATAACCTCTAACTTTGAATCCCATATCACTCCCAGTTTAATTCGTTGAATCGTGCCAGAAAAGGAATGGCACCAAAGCGTCCGTTCAGATAACCTTTCTCCAAATCCAAGTCTGCGCGGGGCTTGAATTCATCAAGCGTGTACAGATGTGTACTCTGCGTATCACGGTCTTTTTCAGCAAACCAAATCTCATCGTTGCGGAACACTTTGCCGTCGAGCAATCCTGCATCATGGGTGGTGAAAATCAGCTGCCCCTTCATGTTTTTGTCTGAGACAATTCTTGTTACCAGCGTCCTTAAAAGAGTTGGGTGGAGGCTGCGGTCCAGCTCGTCGATGACGTATGTGTAAGCCTCGCTCTTGACGTTCTGCACCATCGGGACAAAGTCGAAAATGCGCTGGGTGCCGTCAGATTCTTCTTTCAATTCAAAGTCATAAAGATTGTCGTTGACCTTATGGAGAGCCTTAACGCGGCGCACGTAATACTTGTTGCCTTCGCGGCGCATGCTGACGGTGAAGGCACCCGTGTCAATCATCACCTCTTCTTGTCCCTCGGGCGAACGAGAGAGCCGCTTGACGATACCATCCACACCATGAACCAGTTCTGGCCATTCTAAAATGCTCTGTTTGAACGATTCTATATCCTCGTCCTTCAAAGTCAATTCGTTGATGCCGAGGTCCAAGGCTGAGATGAGTGCTTCCGACTGAGATTTAAACGTATCGTCGGAATACCTATTGTCAAAAATGGAGGTGGAACGTGTCTCTGGAAAAATGACATGCAGTTCAGTCGTCAACCAGAGGAATGCATCTGTCATCTGATGATTTTTCACCATGTCATGTTTCGACAGCATCAGCTCATTGCTTTTCAGAAGGTTGTTTTCCAACAGCGAAATCAGCAAGTTGTTCTTTGCCTCGTCCTTCTTGTTGCTTGCTAACTTGATGTTCATCTTCCCTGTCAGTGCATTGTATTTGCGCTCAAACACGCACACGGGTTTCTTTATTGTTGTATACAGCCATTCTTCCATGCAAAGAGTGCCACGATAGCTCACTCCGTATGAATATTGGTCTGTTTCCGTGCCAAATTCCACTTCGATGGTTACAGGCATTTCAGGGTCATTATACTTATTGGCATCCCTGGATGCTGTAGGAGGCAGAATGCCCATTGCCACCATTGTCTGAAGACGGCCAAGGGCTTTTACCAAACATGACTTTCCAGCGCCATTGGCACCATAAATTACCGCTGTGCGCAAAACATTGGCTCCCCGGCCTTGGTTGTGGACATGCCAATCCATCCTACGTACATTTGATGAAGGCAACATATTGAACTCCGTTTCTTGTCCGTATGACCTAAAATTCGTAGCAACAATCCTAATAAGCATATCAAAATGTTTTGATTATGGCACAAAGTTACGAAAAAATCGTTATAAACCTCTCTTTAAAGATGCTTTTTTGAATACTTTAACGTCTATACTCATAAAGATGCCGGATTTTGATGTATGGTTGGCATCTTTTACAGTCGTAAGAATTCACATTACAGAAAGTCAAACACCTTGAATTTTCATTTCTTTCATCTTCCTTGAAATCTAACGAATCACATTTCTGCCATATACGCATGTGGCCATTAGAAAGTGGATAATTGCAAAAACTAAGTCCTTGAATCATAAAACTCTGAAGGCTCTATTTGGTTAGACCATTTGGATGAGGCTTCTTATATATCACTTATAATCAATTAATTACTTTCCCATGTGGTACCCATGTGGTACCCACATGGGCATGATTCCAAGCAATCCCACGCTATCTTTGCAGCAAAATTTTAAAATTCGAAAAGATGCAAGGAAATTTCGTTATGCTACAGATGGACGAACTGAAACAGGTCGTCACTGAGATTGTAGAAAAGGTCTGCGCCAGACGCAGACTGAGTGAGAAAACCTCCAATGGGGATGGTGATTGGATAACGCGCGAAGAGGTGTGCGACATGCTGCACATCACCTATACTACACTCTGGCGGAAAGAGAACGAAGGGGTGATCCGGAAGCGCAAAATCGGCCGCCGTAACCTCTATTGCAAGAAAGAGGTTGAAGCGTTACTCTTGGCAGATTCGGATGTCGCCGGTTCACATGAATAGTAAGGAGGGCGACTATGGATTGTCGGCAATTGAAATTACTGGAAAAGACAGACGCTGGTGGTTCCCATCTCAGGGCAGAGACCTTTGAGATTTTGGCCATTCCGCTCGATGGGCTGTCTCAATCCGTTCAGACGTATATCCGCAATGTGGCTGATGCTTTCGGCTGCCCTCAGGATTACGTCACCGCCATATGCCTTCATACAGCAGGTATCGCAGCGGGCAAGAAGGTGAGGCTGGAAACCAATCCCTATACCAACTATCCCTGCGATTTCATATGCATCGTAGGCAAGCCAGGAAGTAACAAGACCGGTCCCATGCGGGAAATCACCCGCCCATTATGGGAACGGGATAAGATGAACTTCGCCAATTACATCAAGGAGAAGGCAGTCTACGAGCAAAGCAAGGGAGAGGAGGGTAATGGCGAAGGTGAGAAACCAGTATTTCACCAGCTCATGGTGGGTGACAGTTCGCCAGAGTCCCGGAATGAACTGCTTGCGATAGGTGACATGATTCTTGTCGTTGCCGATGAGATGAAGTCCTTCGTTGATTCTTTCGGGCGGTATGCAAAAAGTGGCAATGGTTCAGGAACAGAGGTCGCGCAGTTGCTCTCCACATGGTCGAATGTCAGCTTCCCCGTCAATAGAAAATCCGAGGAGACCAAACTGGTGGACAATCCAGCCATGAGCATCATCGGGGGCATCCAGCCAAGACCGCTTGGCAAGACTTTTGGCACCGAAGCCTTGATGGACACGGGATTCACTCAGCGTTTCCTATTCGTTTATCCGGAGAAAGCCAACTTCGTGAAGCGTTGCCAGCGCAAACGGATGACACCAGAAGCACGTGACATATGGAATGGCATCGTCAGCAGACTCTTCGACTTAGAGCCTCGACTGTTGAATCTCTCACACGAGGCGGAACACCTCTATGTGGAATATGCCGATGCCAATGACATGACGGCTGATGCGGAAGAAGATGATTATATCGGAGGCGTCAGGCAGAAGATGAACATCCATGTCCTACGACTGGCTATCATGGCCCATCTGCTGTCCGACCACTGGCATGAAACAGTAATCACTGGAGAGACCATGAACTACGCCATCCGTATGGCAGACTATTTCACAAGGGTACATGTCGAACGTATATATCCCCTGCTTGTAGCCCGTGCGTGGCAACCAAGCCAGAAGAAACTGACTAAGGAACTGGTCATCACGGAAATAGGAAAAACCTTCGGCATCCACAACAAGTCGTTATTGGCCGAGGCTTTGGGCTACGACCGTGCCAAACTCACCAATATACTTAACGGAAAACTGAAAGGATAAGGTCACAGTCACACCTTGGTCTAAAATCCTAAGGATAAAAGGGTTGAAATGTGACCGGAGTGTGATTCTCTTAATCCCTCTGTCGTGCGAGAAATATTATACTACCGTCACAGTATATACACACCATAACAGCCAAGTAATAAACCTCTTGCAGTATGATGTGACTGTGCCCCGAATCATTAAAAAAACAAGAAAATGAAAAGTATGTTCAATACCAGCATCAGTTGCTACGCCAATGTCACCGACAATATTGGAAAGGAAATTTCCCTGCGTGAGTTCTTGTTTTGCGACAAGTACAAGGAGCAGATAGAGACACTCCGTGCTACCACTGATATCAATGTGAGAAAGAACCTGAAGAGACAGTTGCCACTGGCCACCATCTCTGGCACGTTTGCACCCACGCGCCGGGCTGAGAACCTGGTGGTGCATTCTCACTTGCTCTGTATTGACATCGACAAACAGGACAACAGTGATGTGGATTGGTTCGACGACCTGAAGAATGAGTGGCACAACATCCCTCAGATTCTCTATGCTGCCCACAGCGTAGGAGGACAAGGCTGGTTTGCCATTTTCCGCATAGGTTGTCCCGACAAACACCGTGAACAATTCGAAGCGCTGCGCCGTGACTTTGCCCATGAGGGGCTGACCATCGACTGCTCGTGCAGCGATGTCTGCCGGATGCGTATCATATCCCATGATCCCGAACCTTATGTCAATGAGGATGCCACAATATACAATAAGGTTTGGGTGGCACCTAAGCCATTATGCCAGACCTGTTATGTTAGGCCTGACAGCATGGAACATGTGGAGATGTGCTGTCGCGAGATTGCTGCTCGCGGAATCGACATCACCGCCACCTACGACGACTGGTTCCGTGTTGGTGCGGCTTTGGCTTCGCTTGGTGAGCATGGTCGCAGTCTGTTTCATCTTGTCAGCTCACAGAACGCGAAATACAAAGCCGAAGAGACAGACAGGAAGTTCAACAACTGTCTCCACTATGTTACAAAGATATCCATCGGCACATTCTTCCATATCTGTTCAAGGTATGGTGTCAATTGGGTCAACATGAGACCATGAAAGTGAATAATCAACAATTTTAATCATCCAGTAATCGTAAAAAAATGAGAAATTCTTATCTTTCAAAAGCCGACATCAACGACAATGTCTTGGTGAACGACTATCTGATTGCGAAAGGCTGCATGTTCCACAGCCAGGAGGGCGGAAACCGCTATTTTCTGGTGAAACGCTCCGAAGATGACGCGAAAGGTGTTGTCCTTACTGTCAACATGGAGCGCAATGAGTGGTCTTGCTTTCATCCCGAGATGCACGGCCGGGTGACCGACCTCGCCGAGCAAGTCTTTTCCCTCGAGCTGAACCCTGACACCCTGCAGGATATCTATGCCACCGCCCACCGTCTCGACAGTGTGCGGAAACCCAGTTCCGTCACCTTCGACCGCTCCCGCATACAGGTGCCCATGGACATCGGACCTGTCATTGACACCGACACGCTCTATCCGCTATTCTGCATGGGGCTTTCGGCTGAAACGGTCATGCCTTATGTAAGAGAGGGTATTTATACCGGCATCAAGGACAAGCGGGAGCATCATACTGTTATGTTCCCCAACAACACTGGCGGTTACTACAGCCTTGACAACAATGTGTGGCACACTTTCGGTGATGACGGAATCACCCTCATCGGCCCCAGGAGAGATAATCAGCGGCTGTGTGTGTTCGACTCTCCGCTCGATTTCCTTGCCCTTCTGCAGAAGAGGAAGAATCTCGGCACCTATATGTTCTTCCCTGAAGAGCGTTACCTCATCATCAACGGCCAGAGAAATCTGGACGATGCCCTGCGGCATATATTGAATAACAGCAGCTATTTTGAGGTGTGCTGCTTCATGCCGATTACCGATTACGGCATCTCTGTCTTTCGGAATATTTCTGACATTTCAGAAGGAACGGCCATCGACTCCTCTCGGCTCTACACCGGCTACGATTCCTTGGCTGACACTCTCGACTTTGAACAAAGGGCTACACGCGAGGAACAAGTCATGCGTATGACACCTCAAAAGACTATTGCCAGAAAGGTCGAGAAACCGCAGAATATCGACCGGAATCGGCAGCCCTCCGCAGAGGTGAAGAAACCGGCCGGCAAGTCTGCCGATGTGACTCTCGACACCGAGACCCGGAACCAAGGATTCCGACTGTAGGGAAACATAAAGTCCAGTCCGGGGAGTCTAACCGGAAGCACTGCGGCAGCTGTCCATGTACAGCAACGGCAAGATGTGTCCTTGTTGCACATTCCGCTCCGCTGCAGTACAACCGGACACACTTGCAAGGGGGATACCCCCTTGACCCCAATAGGCTCGCACGGCTCGCTGATCCGGCAGAATCCGGAGCCTGTCTAACGACAAAAATACACTGCAAAATGATAGCAAAAGTAAATGCCACCTCACACATCACAAGGGCTGTGATGTATGGCCAGGATGAAAGCAAGGGAGGAGAAATCCTCCTCTACAGGGATGTGGACATGACTGCCACACCCGAGGAACAGGCACGCGACCTCGTCAGGATGTCGGGGCCTTACAAGGTGAAGGCCTACAACATTATCCTGTCCCTCGATGACAAGGACACTGAAAAATTCCGACAAAAGTCGGTGGCTGAGAGGTACCGTGTTGAACGTGAGTTGATCCAGGCGTTTATTGTTGAGATGGAGAAACGCGGCACGAATATCTCCGACTGTCCCTTCGTCGTGGCGCGTCACGGCAACACGGACAATGAGCATTTTCACATGACGGTGCTCACCACGACCTTCGACGGACACCACATCCACGACAGCTTCATCAAGAAGAATGCCGCGCGTGCTGCCGCCAAAGTGTCGGAGATGTACGGTCTGAATGCCGCTCCCAGAGCATTGAGGAATGAGGTGGCCCATCAGGTGGCTGCAGCCCGACGCGACTGGCACCGGAGAGCGGATCGGCAGAGACCTGTCCGGAAGTCGAACACCATGGAGGACATTCAGAACCGGATGCGCCGCCGCGAGGCTATCGACCGTGCCAACAGACGCAAAGCCGAACTCCGCAGAACCATTGAGCGTATAGCACGGGAATGCACTGCTGAGAATTTTGCCGCAAGGCTGAAGGAATCGGGAATGGTTCTTTGCAGGCACAAGGAAGATTGGGCTGTCACGGTCAGCGTGGACGATGGCAAGGAGCGCACCTACACTTTCGTCCAGCTCGGTGTTGATAGTGCCTTGACCGGTCCGTTGTTGGAGGTACGCCTGGGTTCGGATGAGAATAACCGTCAAAAGCGGTCTGAAGGACCAAAAGCCAAGCGGAAGCCCATTCCTTCCCCCTCGAGTTCAAAATCCAAAGGCGCGGCAAGAGCGAATCTTCTCAATCAGCATGGCGGTGCCTCTTACAGCAACCGCGAATGGGAAGTCGGTGCCGATGATGAGCAGGAGGACGAGTGGCGCAGAGGCGGCGGGCTGAAGATGTAGGAATGTGTAAAGTATATATTCATATAATACTGAAATATACAAATACTATAATATAATATTATATGATTTCAAACTATGGGAACAAAACTTGAAAGATCAAAGCGGAAAGACGATGGAAACGAGAGGGAGAAACCTCTCCGAACGGAATATGTCAGCTTCCGCGTCACCTTGGAGGAGAAGGAGAAAATCCTCACCGAGGCCTTCCGCCTCGGCCAATCCCCCAGCACCTACTGCCGTCTGAGGTGCTTGAAGATAAAGGTCACCGACATGAGCGAGGCCACGAAGAAAGAAAGGCGGTTATTCATCAACATGGCCAATAACTGGAACCAAATCGCCAGGCGGTTCAACACCGAGGGCGCAAATCCGCAGACGGTGGCCGCCCTGGAGGAGTTTCTGGCCGATATTCAAAGACAAAAGAAGCAATTATGAAAGTCAGACAAAACTATGCCGAGGAGATGGACGCTCCTCAGTCCGGAATGGAACATCCGGCATCACATGACGACCATGCGGCCGGTCTTTCGGAGCCGGTCTCAAAACTCCTTGAAGCTGCCGAGGCTATCAAAAGCCAGGCCGAGACCATCGGTTTGACCATCGACGGAATCGGCCGGTACCTTCTCAACGAGGATGGCACCATCCGTGACTTCACCGACCGGAAACTCATGCAGCAGATTGGCATGGATGTGGACAAGGGCATCCGCATGATGAACCAAACTGCCGAAAACATCAGAAAAGAAGTCGGTGATTTCCCGAGAGGTCTTACTGCCCACTTCAGCAAGGAAGACACAGGAAAACTCGACACTCTGCTGAAGTATTTCAAAAAGGAGCGTTTCGTTTCCTGGCTGTATATAGGCATCGCCGTGCTGTCCATGATGACCTGCACAGTGAAATCCTGCAGCTACGATGAGCGCAAGGATGAGTTGGAGCAGTGGTATGATGCCAACCAGGAGGCGGCCAATTTCGCCCGTTTCATGCGCCTTCAGGAGCCCGACCGCTGGAAATACTGGCACGAGCAGTGGCGCAGTGACCCGGCCATGATGCGGGATTTGTACGAGACCCATCTGGTGGACGGATGGAAGAGCAAGTTCAAGAAAGAGTGATAGTAATTGTCATTATTCCCCCGAACGTTTGCCTTCCCCGGCCATCACCACGCGTAGCCGAGGTGGTTGCGAAGATAGTCCGCGTTGTCGGCAGAGCTTCACACCCAAGGGTCACGGGCTCTGCTAGGAGCAACCCGCCAGCAACATGGCTGTGCCCACGCTGAAAGCAGTGGATGAAAGAGCCGCCCTACCCATGGACGGCTCACTGCATTCAGAAGGGCACGTCCGCTAAGAAAACCTTTTCGCCATAGACGGAACACTCCACAATTCGGCTATTTCTTTCACCATATTCCCGTCATATTCGAATGGTATCGTCAAGAGGCGGGGGGTAGCTACTTACAAACATAGTAACTGTGATACAAGGAAACCTTAATTATTTGGACATATATTTATTGTCTTAGTTAATAATACGTTGACAGGTTTGCCATTTTGTCTTCCGGCTTGCCAATCATTCGTTAAATTTAACGCTTTCAATACTGCTTTTTCAAAATCAGATGATGCATCAGATTCTTTGCCAAAAATTCTCGCTCCAATTAAATGTCCATTTTGGTCAATAACAAATTGTACCTGCACTCTTGTTTGGAGATTGTCATTTTCAGAATAAGCATATTGGATATTATTGACAAGTTCTTTTAAGAACACGGCTTCACCACCTTTGTATTGGGGCATCTCTTCAACAACCATATAGACATTTTTGCGTGTTATTTTATCATATTGGGTATATTCCTGCTTATGTTCAAGAGATTTGCAGGAAAATACACTTGTTATTATTATAAAAATCAAACAAAATCTACTGATTTTTGACAGGAGTTCCTGGCCAATTGTTCCAATAGTTTTCATAGTATTCTTTATAAATTCTAGTGTTTTGTTCATTATTAAATGCCTTATTATAATTAAAGAAACCATAACCTTCATTTTGTAAACTAATTTCTTTTAACATAAAGTTCAATTGACCATTTGTCAGATGATTCTGATTATCTCCACTTTTGCCATCAACGCGTATCATTGGGTAACTCATAATGTTATTCACAATGTTTTCATCTGTAGAAGGTGTTGAAGCAAAATTTTTAGAGTCAATTCTCTTTAATTCTGTGAATCAAAAACTCCGTCCCCGCGATTCATATCCTGGCCGGGGTGCCGTTGGTATCGTAGGTGATGTATGCGATGCCCCGGCTCAATGTATAAACAAAACAGTACTTCAATCCCATTTTATTTCGTTGACATCATTTTTTTGCGAGTTTATTTGGTATTTTTATTCAAATATTCAATAGTATGCGCATGATTATCTCTAATTGGAGAAGGTTGATATCCTTAATTCCGCAACACTATAATTTAACTTTATTTATAAGTTCCTGAGCAACAAAAAGTTGCCCAGGATTTTGCCATGTCAGAATTTTCACTTATCTTAGTGTTGCAAAAAGAAAACAAG
>Ga0256407_10001843_pt1 | contig 42694 bp, 33 predicted proteins | sample RumenRJG_04DNA_FD_193489 | JGI IMG/M metagenome (GOLD analysis project Ga0256407, IMG submission 193489) | Bovine rumen microbial communities from Lethbridge, Alberta, Canada - RJG_04 | ecosystem: Host-associated > Mammals > Digestive system > Stomach > Rumen | place: Canada: Alberta... | reverse complement strand
CTGACGGAAGAAGATACCTATCGAGGCCGTACCGTTGTTCGATGCCGACGACGTCATGTACATCATGCCTTCCACGCCGTTGATGGCCTCTTCCAGGGGCACGATGACGCTCTTCTGTACAGTCTCGGCATTGGCGCCTGTATAGCTTGCCATGATGCGTACCGTAGGTGGTGCTATTTCAGGGAACTGCTCCAGCGCCAGACGAGTCAGTCCGATGATGCCGACCAGCACCATCAGCACGCTGATGACTCCAGATAATATCGGGCGGTCAATAAAAGTTCTTACGTTCATAATCCTCTATACGGTAGCAAATTCTTAATTTTTAACTCTTAACTCTTAATTCTTAATTCTTAATTCTTAACTTCCACTCCTTCCTTCAGCAGTCCGGCACCCTCAGCGATAATCGTGTCGCCAACCTGCAGTCCGCTCTCCACGATATACTCCTTGCCGTTGTTCTGAGGAAACAGCGTGACGGCTGTAGCCTTCGTCTTGCCGTCTACCACGCGATAGACGAACGAGCGGTTCTGCAACTCGTAGGTAGCCTCCTGCGGAATGACCACGCAGTTCTTATGCTCCATGGGCACCACCACCGTAGCCGAGCCGCCATTATGCAGCAGATTGGTGGGGTTGGGGAATGTGGCACGTAGCGAGATAGCACCCGTCGAGGTATCCACTGTACCACTCATGGCGCTGATATGTCCCTTCTGGTCGTAGTCCTCGCCATTGATAAGGCGTAACCCTACCGTTGGCGACTTGCTGATAAACTCTGCGATAGAACCGTAACGGTTAGTGAGGTCGTAGGCCTGACGCTGGTTGATGCTGAAGTAAGCATACATCTCTGAGTCGTCGGCCACCGTCACCAGCGGTTCCGCTATGTTGCTGTTCACCAGCGACCCCACGTGCCAGGGAATCATCGATGCCACGCCGTTCACCGGACTCTTCACCTCCGTATATGACAGGTTGTTGCGGGCGGCCACCTCCTGTGCCTTGGCCTGCGCTATGGCTGCCTCGGCCTCCAGCAGGGCGTTGCGCACGGTCTTCACCGACACGTCGCTCACCACGTGACCCTCCTTCAGCTGCATCTCGTTCTCGTAGTTCATGCGAGCCGTAGCCAGTCGGGCCTCCGCACTCTTCCGCGATGCTACTGCTGCCTCCAGAGCCGCAATGAACGGCACCTGGTCAATGACGAACAGCACCTGTCCCTTCTTCACGTTCTCGCCCTCGTTGATGCAGATGCGAGTGATGCAACCGCTGACCTGCGGACGAATCTCGACAATCTGCCTACCCGTCAGTCGTGCCGAGTACTGCCGTTCCAGCGTCATGTCTTTCTTCGTTACCACCATTGTCCGGTACTGCTGTGCGCCCTGCTCCCGCTTCTTGTCTTCGCCGCACGACGTCACCAGCAGTCCTCCGCAGACCGCCGTGAGAACCCACGAAAATAATGCTTTCTTCATATCGTTCGTTTCTATGTTGTCAATTGTGACCACAAATTTACGAAAAATCTCTTATTTCCTCACCATTTTCCCCTCGCTTTTAAAAACAAATAACATATCGCAAGCAAATAATTGATCAATATATTTGGATTTTTCGTCTATTCCCTTGATATGTGCAACATTCCCCGTGAAAATTTTCTGAGAAAAATTTTCAAAAAATTACTCAAACCGTCACTCATCTTCTGAAACACCGATGTACAAAGGGCGTAACGTAGTGTATGTTTAAAGATTATGACAACACTAACCATCACTCTTTTTCTCATTTTCTTATTATTTAGAATAAACTTCTACATTACAAACAACTTGTTTGATGATTTGTTTTTCAAGTTAAACACTGTGTTTTGAAGCTGAAAACAGTGTGTATGCGCCCTAAAACAGCATGTTTGACATATAAAACAGAATCCCAAACAGATTATATATCAACATGTTACATGTAATTTTACGCTAAAATGTAAAATAAAATATCAAAAAGTGATGGTTACTCATTCAATTTTATAGCAACCTACACTACTTAATACTTTGTATATCAGCATGTTAGGTGAAATAGTGTAGGTTTAAGCCTTTTTTTATGATTTTTTCTCAAAATTTTTTTTCTGCATTAAACACGTTTTTTCGCATTCTTAACCCCAAAATATCAGATTATGGCTAAAAATATGCAGAAAAGAGCTGTATTTTGTCGCTACTTAGCTGTACCAGGTTGCTACTTAGCTGTACCAGATTGCTACTTAGCTGTATCCTGACGCTACTTAGCTGTACTAGTGTATGACAGAAACCAGTCTTGTCATATTACAATAATCAAAACTTTTCTCCTTGTTTCTTTTGTATTGTGCAAAATAATCACTATCTTTGTACTATGAAAAGAACAGACGATGATTACTATATAGAAAGTAAACGAATCCGTAATGAGGTATTGCTGATGGCTGAGGCGTTGAAAGCACATCCCTTGCGTTTTACTATTACCAACGGCATTACGATGGATGTTGAGATTACGAAGTCTGACCTGAAGACAGTACTTAGTAAGAATGTAAGGAACAACAAGTTCAATGCTATTAAGAATGCCCTCGCCAAGGATATTCGTAGTTATCTTGAAAAAGCAGATTATTTGGGTTGGCGCCCTGTGGCAGAGGGCAAACACATAGAAAGCGCATACTTCGCATATTATTCTCGCGAGTTAGGATGCAAGACCTTCCTTTGTATGCGTAAACTCGAAGATGGAAACATTTTTAAGCCCTATGCCATCATTGATGAACATACCTTCAATGCTGGTATTAGCGAACTTCGGAAATAAAAAGAACTCCGTTTTAACAAGTCGCTTGCCGATTCAAACGGGGCTCTTGTCCTAAACGGAGTTTAAAAGTGCTTCTATTTTAATAAGTCGCTTGCCGATCCAAACGGGGCTCTTACCCTAAATAGGTTCCTTTCGTGCTGCAAAGATAAGAACTTTTTCTGTAACTTCCAAAAATTCTCCCCATTTTCTTCGTATTGTGCAAAATAATCACTATCTTTGCAGATGCTATCTGCCTATGGTGGCTGAGATGCACATTGAGATGTGCAGAGCTGCTGGGTGGAGCACTACATATTAGAAGGCGTCCATCGTTCCGATGTTCAGCACCACGCTTTTCTTTTATGTAGTAACCAGAGAGAGAACTAACCCGTTCGTCCAGGTGCTGACGGACCATAATATAATAATAGTAACCAAAAACAAAATAAGGAAAGAATAAGCGATATAGACATCCTTGGTTGACTGATTAACCAGAACTAGGAACTCAGGAAACACATCAGTTAGACAAGCAGTTGGATGTTTGCGCTCAATAAAGGGCGTGGACAGTTAGATTGTTGTCTGATGTGGGCATTCCTAGGCCTTGGTTAAACACATCTTCTCCCACGCCCCCTTTTCGAAAACGAAGAGAGGGCTTTTTCATGTCAAAGACAAAAGACATAAAACTATCAGAACTGCCTGAAGAGGTGACAGAAGACGGACTTAAGATATACGGCCATGCTTCATACGAGACGCAGGTTGCCGTACTCAGTCATTATTTACACACTCTTGATGGCAAGCACGACATAGTATCTGGCGAAAAACGAGACGAGATTCTTGAAATGATTCGCGACTTCATCGAGTACAAGCGCCAACAAGACAAGAAGAATCCTATATGGAAGAATGTCAGCGATGAAGATGTATGGATAGCAGCAGAAAGCCCGTTGGAGAATGATCTCTTTGCCGACTTCTTCAAGGTTCCTTTCCCTGCTCCACAGAATCCAAAGTTTACCTTTATTGATTTATTTGCAGGCATTGGCGGTTTTCGTATTGCCATGCAGGAACTTGGAGGTAAGTGTGTTTATTCGTCTGAATTTGATGCACAGGCTCAACGTAGCTATTTTGCAAACTATGGTGAAATGCCCTTTGGTGACATTACTAAGGAAATAACAAAGTCGTATATACCTGAGCATTTTGATATACTCTGTGGTGGCTTTCCTTGTCAGGCATTCTCATTGGCAGGGCGTCGCCTTGGCTTCAAAGATGAGACGCGCGGTACATTATTCTTTGAGATAGAAGCAATACTTCGCAAGCATCAACCCCGTGCGTTTTTCCTCGAAAACGTAAAAGGTCTTGCTATTCATGATAAAGGCCGTACTTTAAAAACTATTTTGGAACACCTTGATGATGCAGGCTATGACGTCGTACCACCTCAGATACTGAATGCAATGGATTATGGTGTCCCACAGCATCGAGAACGTATTTACATCATTGGCTTTCGCAAAGACCTTGGTATTGATGTCAAGTATTTCCATTATCCAGAACCGACGACTCCAGAAGGTAAACGCGTTCGATTCCGTGACGTTATGGAGAAGAAAGTACCATCTGTCAAGTATTATCTTTCCAATGTCTATGTAGATACATTGAAACGTCATAGAGCACGACATGAAGCTGCTGGGCATGGCTTTGGATATGAAATTATTGATGTTGATGGTGTTGCCAATGCTATTGTAGTTGGCGGTATGGGTAGAGAAAGAAATCTTGTCAGAGACAATCGTCTAAAGGATTTTACTCCTGTAACGAATATTAAAGGTGAAGTTAATCGCGAAGGGATACGCCGTATGACTCCGCGTGAATGGGCCCGTTTGCAAGGGTTCCCAGATAATTACAAAATTGTCGTTGCTGATGCTTCTGCCTACAAGCAATTTGGCAACTCTGTGGCAATACCTGCGATTAAGGCAACAGCAGAAAAAGAACTTGAACTATTAGGAGTGATTTGATATGGCAATAACTGGAAACAAAGGAGAATGGAGTGAACTTTACGCTTTGTTTCGTCTACTTGGCGAAGGAAAAGTTCATGCAGGTGACGCTGACCTAAATAAACTTGACTTGTATTATCCCATCCTCAACATTATACGCGAGGAAAGCAAGAAATACGAGTACAAGCCAAACATTGAACAGAACATCGTTGTTATTGATGAGGACGGCAACGAGTATGCGCGTATCTCGATGGATAAGTTCATGGAAGAATCGACCAAACTGCTTGAGTCTATTAAGGGAGCAAGTGAAAGAGCCTTTGAGGTTCCTGATGCTGAATGCTTTATGAGTCAGATAGGTTGCACTAAAATAAAAGCTCCCTCACAGGACAAAGCTGATATCCATATTGTCATTCACGATATGCGCACCAATATGACTCCGTTGCTTGGCTTTAGCATCAAGTCGCAACTAGGTAGTGCTTCAACGCTACTCAATCCAGGTATGCCAACAAACATCACCTACAAAGTCGTTGGTGGTGATATGACAGATCAGGAGTTAGAAGAAATCAATGCTATTGAAGATCATCTGCCACGAATGCAGGCAATGTTAGACAAAGGATTCCAACTTGAATATTTTGAAATAGCTCATCAGACTTTCAAGAATAATCTTTTGTTCCTTGACATGTGTATGCCTGAACTTGTTGCTCGATGCCTTGTCCTAGGTAGTATGCCAGGCTTAGGTACTTCTACAAAAGAAATTGTTGAAAAAGTAGCAGAAGAGAATCCTTTCGGTTATACAGGAAATAATGTAACTGGTTTTTATGAGCACAAGATAAAAGTCCTTCTGTTGGATACTGCGCTTGGTATGACTTCTGCTAAGGAGTGGAACGGACATTACGATGCCAATGGTGGATATCTTGTGGTAAAGAGTGATGGCGATATTGTGTGCTACCATTTCTATAACAAAAACGACGTTGAGGATTATCTCTATAATAACACTCGCTTTGACAGGGCCAGCCGTACCCGTTATGACTTTGGAAATCTATATCGTGGCGAAGATGGCGAAGTCTATATGAAATTGAATTTGCAAATAAGGTTCAAAAAATAAAAGAACATTATGGAAGATAATGAAAAGGAGGAAAGAAGGTATGTCACAACACGGCTTGAGCATTGGAATGATATTTCGATGTTGAACCCCAGGTTTTTGATGGGTTTTGTTTTCCGTGGCCAGGGCAAAAGCGATTGGCATATTCAGTCCTCACTGGAAAGACTGATTGAGCGTTTCTATTCAACAGACATTCAGCAGCAAATATATCCTTCTGGATTTGAGACAGAGATGTTAAGGGAATTTCAATGGAAATATTCTAATTATGAAACAGCCAATATGCCTAAACATGACGAGATTATTGAGTGGCTGTCAATCATGCAACATTACGGAAGTTGTACTAGAATGGTAGACTTTACTTTTTCTCCATATGTCGCACTTTTTATGGCCATAGACTCTTCAGAAGGGGACAATGAATTTACAATTTGGTGTCTCAACCATCTAACGCTAAGTAGCATATTCTCAAAAGACCACAATACAGAAAGAGTAAACTTGCTTTTCGACAACCCAAACAATAAATCCTCTATATACGACTTTGCAAACCAGCTTTTAATTGACTCAGTCAATGATGTCAGAAGAGAATTCAGGCCATATGTACATTTAGTCAAGCCATGCAAAGCTAATAAAAGGATAGTAGAGCAACAAGGCCTTTTTGCCATACCTGAAAGAATCGACATTCCCTTTGAGGATAATCTTTTCGCATTGGTTAATAACAGGGAACCTGTTTTTGTTGAATTTAAGGACATTATTGATTATAGTTATTCTGGGAAAATGTTAAGATCAGAGGACTATTTTCTTATCAAAATAGATATACCTGCAAAATTCAGGTATAATATCACCAAGTCTCTATATTTGATGAACATGACAGTACAAAGTCTCTATCCAGGATTGGCTGGCCTTGCGAAATCTATGAATTGTCAGCGATTAGTTTGAATATTTCTGTAGAAATATGGATTACCTAACTCCAGAACAAAGGCATGCTAATATGTCGGCTATTCGTGGCAAAGACACGAAGCCAGAGATGATTGTGAATCAAGGGCCAGACACCTGATCTATTCTTTAGTCGATAGTTTTACAAATAAATTTTGTAACTTTGCAATTGCATTCTGCCCAATGGAGATAATAAGAGCAATATTGAATCTTTTAACTATTTTGTATAACAATATTTGGACTGTATGGATAGTAAATTGTTTCTTTTCAGTGAGGCTTCTCAAATAATATTTCAACTTCAATTGTTTCATAAAGGAGCGGAAGGCAGATTTTCAATCCTATATGATGCAACTATCAAATTGGAGGCCAATGTCATGACATTATGTATCGATGTATCTGATAATTCAAAGATGGAAAATCTTTCTAATATATTGACTAAATCGTTTAAAAAGAAAAATTATATTATAAGAAATGCCTCCATAGAGGGTAAGGAAATCGAATTAAAGTTAGATAAAGAAATAAAATTTACTCGTTATTATACAGAGAAAGGTCTGCACAAATGCTCGATGACATTAAAGAAATTTAATTATTCATATAAAGGAACCGAAAAGTTAACAACATATAGATTGAATACAACCGCATCAACTTTACTAACTCCTTATCTTACAGGATTTTGTGTTATGGGTAATCATGTTGTTGGAACTAAGTCTACGACTTGTAAGGGGGCATGCTATGGCATATCATTCACCATGTTTAGGGACGATCATCATGTATATATTCAAACAGAAGGAGAAATAGATATTTTGCTTCGTACATTATCATTTTTCTTTTGTAATCCTATTGAATTCGATATGGTGTACTCTTATGTCAATGGGGATAGTTGTATAGAAGTCTCATCAACACAATATAGCATAATGGCTGCGAAGAGAAACGATATGTTGGGGTATTTATTTTCTGGAGACATCTGTTTAGATAATCTGTTTGATTTTATAGACACTCTAAAACCGTGTGGTTCTAATATTATTACAGGAGGGATGATAGACATTTATATTAGAAATTATGTTAGAGCTGAGTATCTTGATGCCATTAGTAAACTTCTTTTGTATTCTTCCATATTAGAGAAAATATCAAATGTAAAAAGGGGAGAAGATACCTATGACGTTATTAAGGAATATCTTTGCAATAATCATATTAGAGTAGAAAAGATTAATGATAATATCGAAAAGATAGAATTATTAAACAACGATAAAAAGATAATAAGTAACTATGTTGATTTGCGAAATTTCTTTGTTCATCATTTAGGTTCGAAAAAAGCAGAAAGATTTCTTAACGAAAGTGATTTACTATTCTATCTTAAATTAACCATTACTATACTCATTCTTAAGAATATGGGTATAACAGACGTGGCTTTTGATAAAAACTTTCATACTTTGTCTGTATTTGATGATAGTATAGAGGAAATTAATCATTTTAAATGATGGATACAAATTCTGCTTCTATGAATACATCAAAAAAATAGTACACAAAAAGAACCGTCCCTTTTGTGTACTATTCAAATATTATTTGTATCTTTGCCGTCAGTTATGACATGTTGAAGTAAGATGGATAAACTCTCAGCACAGCAACGACACGCCAATATGGCGGCAATTCGTGGCAAGGACACGAAGCCAGAGATGATTGTGCGTAAAGGGTTGTGGAGTAGGGGATTCCGATACAGGCTGAACCATAAGCGGTTGCCTGGGCATCCAGACTTGGTGCTGAGGAAATACAGGACGTGCATCTTCGTGAATGGGTGCTTCTGGCATGGACACAATGTGGCTTTGCCACGGAAGGAAGATGTCGGAAGTAAGATGGATGATGGGATTGAGAATTCGGAGTGTTGCAAGATTCCGAAGACGAACAGGGAGTTCTGGGTGGCGAAGATTCGCAGGAACAAGGAACGCGACAAGGAAGAGCAGAAGAAATTGGCGGCAATGGGTTGGCATTGCATCACGGTATGGGAGTGCGAGCTGAAGCCGTCGAAGCGGGAAGAAACGCTGGAATCGATAGCGTTTACCCTGAACCATATCTGGTTGCAGGATCATGGGGCGAAGATGGTTTCATATTCACAATTGGAGGAAGAGAGTGAGAATTACCTAAAAGCCGCGGAGGAAGAAAAAATATGAAACAAATTGAAGTTGTAGCAGCGATAATCCGTAAGGGAGATAAGATATTCGCCACCCAGCGTGGATATGGCGAGTGGAAGGACTGGTGGGAGTTTCCTGGCGGAAAGATGGAGGCTGGGGAGACACCAGAGTGCGCACTTGTGAGGGAGATTCACGAGGAGCTGTCAGCAGAGATTAGCGTGGATGAGTTCCTTTGTACGGTGGAGTATGATTATCCGGGCTTTCATCTGACGATGCATTGCTATCTCTGTTCGCTGGTGACAGAGGCGCTGCATCTGAATGAACACGAGGCAGCGAAGTGGCTGGCCAAAGACGAACTGGACAGCGTGAAGTGGCTGCCTGCGGATGTGATTGTTGTTCAAACGATTAAAACAAAAATACAATAAATGAGCGAGATAAGGATGAATAACATAGAGCAGGTATTAAAGAGCTATTATGGGTATGATGAGTTCAGGCCTTTGCAGAAAGACATCATCTTGCACACCATTGGCGGTGGCGACTCGCTGGTGCTGATGCCTACGGGTGGCGGCAAGTCGCTGTGCTTTCAGATGGCTGCATTGATGATGGACGGGATGGCGGTTATCGTGTCTCCGTTGATTTCATTGATGAAAGATCAGGTGGAAGGCTTGCGGATGAATGGCATAACGGCGGAGGCATTGAACAGCAGCAACGAAGAGAGATATAATCACGACATCATTAATCGTTGCTTGGACGGGAAAGTGAAGATGCTCTATATCTCGCCTGAGAGACTGGTGGGTGGCGTTCTTACGATACTACAGGATATGAAGGTGTCGCTCTTTGCCATTGACGAGGCACATTGCATATCGGGTTGGGGGCACGATTTCCGACCTGAATATACGCAGCTGGGGCAGTTGAAGCAGTTGTTCCCCCATGTGCCGATTATGGCCCTGACGGCTACTGCCGACAAGATTACGAAGGAGGATATTCTGGGGCAACTAAACATAAAGGATGCCAAAACATACATCAGCAGTTTTGACCGCCCGAACCTGAGCCTTGACGTGAAACGAGGCTATTCTGCGAAGGAAAAACTGCGTTCTATCGAGGAGCTTATTCGCAGACATCCTGGTGAGAGTGGTATCATCTACTGTCTGGCTCGCAAGACTACGGAAGCGCTTGCCGCCAAGTTGAAGCAGGACGGGTTCTCCGTGGGTGTATATCATGCAGGAATGCCTAACTCTGAGCGTAACCAAGTGCAGGACGATTTCCAGAACGACCGTGTGCAAGTAATCTGTGCCACAATCGCTTTTGGAATGGGTATCGACAAAAGCAATGTGCGTTTTGTGGTTCATTATAATCTGCCCAAGAGCATCGAGAGTTTCTATCAGGAAATAGGGCGTGGAGGTCGCGACGGACTGCCTTGCGAGACGATTCTGTTTTACAGTCTGCAGGACATTATCACTCTACGGAAGTTTGCGGACGAGAGTGGTCAGCGGGAAATCAATCTTGACAAGCTACAGCGTATGAAGGAGTATGCCGAGGCGCAGGTATGTAGGCGACGCATATTGCTGAACTATTTTGGTGAGATAAACGATGAAAGCTGCGGCAACTGCGATGTGTGTCATATGCCACCTAAGATGTTTGACGGAACGACCATCGTGCAGATTGCCCTATCGGCCATTGTCCGTACAGAGGAGAAAATTGGATTCACGCTGATGGTAGATATTCTGCGAGGTACGCTGTCGCCTGATGTGGTGAGCAATAAGTATAACGAGATCAAAATTTTTGGGGCAGGACGAGACATTTCCGCTCGCGACTGGCACGACTATCTCTTGCAAATGCTACAGATGGGATTCTTCGAGATAGCCTATAATGAGGATCGGCATCTGCATATCACACTATTGGGACAAGAGGTGCTTTATGGGAGGAGAAATGTGCAGCTCGCCATCATCAACCGTGAGGAGTTTACCGTGAAGTCACGCAAAAAGAAACAACGTGAGGAGCGAGAAATGGAATGGACCGTAGTCGGGCAAGGGCAACAGGGCGATTTGTTCAATCGTCTGCGTGAGGTGCGACGTCAAGTGGCAGCAGAGATTGGCAAGCCCGCCTTTATTGTTATGTCCGACAAGTCGCTGCAGGACCTTGTGCTGAAACGACCTATGACATTGGAGGCGATGGCAGATGTGTATGGCTTTGGCGAGTATAAGGCTAAGGCATATGGGAAACCATTTATTGAGGCTATTAGGCAGTATGCGAGTGATAGTGCTGATTTGCCGTTCCCTGATGCTGTGACATTAGCTGATGTATCTACTGCTTTGTTATCACCAGAGCCTGCTTCATATATGGAGCAACAGAAACAACTTCATGCAAACGCTTATGCACATTGGGATGACGAAGATGACAAGAAACTCACCAAATTCTATAGGCAAGGGCTTAGTATATCTGAGATTGCATCTCTAATGAATCGAAATACAGGAGGAATTTCCTCACGTATCAAAAAACTGGGTCTCAGAGATAATGTGTCAACAAGCACAGTAGTAGATTCAGCTGAGAAGAAAGAAAAAGCCGAAGATTATAAGCAGGAATTGGACAAGCTTATTCAGATGCAAGCGGACATAAATAGGCAAATTGATGAGCTGCGAAAGAAAATGAAGTAATGGCATGGCAACATTAAGATATAAGAATATATTGAGAAAGATACAAGTATACAGCCCAAGAACGCTAGGAACTAGTACCTATTTCACATAACAGCAGATGTAAGATAACTGATGTCAGAAGTCTATTATCACTTTTATGCCGAATAATTTGCTTTTATCAGAAATTATCCGTAAATTTGCCGTCGAAATGATAGCATAATGCTGTCATGTTGCTAACAAAAGAAAGGATATTATGGCACAATCGGCAGTTACAGTCAGAATGGATTCTGAAATGAAAACGCAGTTCGACGCACTCTGCGAGCAGTTTGGTATGAGTGCTAATACAGCGTTCAACATCTTCGTGAAAGCGGTGATAAGAAGTCGAAGCATTCCCTTTGCTATTAAGGGTTCACCAAGTGCATCTGACTTGTTTATGCAGCAAAGGAGTACTGCAGAGTTGAGTCAGGAACCGGAACTCTCATTGGATGAAATCAATGAGGAGATTCGTGCGGCAAGGGAAGAAATCCGTAAAAAGAAGAGTGCGAGGGTATGATTTACGCTGTTATAGATACCAACGTATTGGTGTCTGCTCTCATCACTCACAATTCACTATCGGCAACGGCCAGCGTAGGAGAACAGATTGCTAACTGGTATGCCAACAAGTAAAACAGATAACCTAATTATGAACCGATTACAATATGCCTATGAAATTGAACGTATATGAAGAGGCTAGTCGATGCCTGCTATGCCAAGAAGCACCGTGTAGCAAAGCCTGCAAGACGGGTGATCCTGCCCGTGCTATCCGTGCCATCAGGTTTGACAACAGCAAGACAGCCTTGCACTGGGTAAAGGACTGCAGCGACGCAGATTTGGAGCGTGCTGAACAGGCATGTATTCACTATAACTGGCCCCTCCACATCAAGGAAATGCTACGCAGTATTCAGGAAGATGAGGTGGATGACAGTCACTATCCCTCACTTGAGATAAGCTTTTGCGGCATCAAGTGCGAGAATCCTTTCTTCCTCGCCTCATCAGCTGTGTGTACCAACTACGATATGGTGGTGCGTGCTTTCGAGGCTGGCTGGGCGGGCGTGTTCTATAAGACCATCTGCCTACAGGAAATCAAAGAGGTGTCGCCTCGTTTCGATGCCATGCACAACAATGCTACACATGGCGACTTCTATGGCTTCCGAAACATGGAGCAGTTGAGCGAGAATCCTGTGGAGTTGGATTTCGACATCTTGCGCCGACTGAAGCAGAACTATCCCACGAAGATAGTAGTAGCATCAATCATGGGACAGACGGAAGAGGAGTGGATCAGACTGGCCAAGATGGCAGAAGAGGCAGGATGCGATGCTGTGGAGCTGAACTTCTCGTGCCCACAGATGAAACATAAAGGAATGGGTAGTGATGTGGGACAGGATGCTGAACTGGTAAGGACTTATACTGCCTGTGTCAAGAATAGTGTAAGCATTCCTGTTATTCCGAAAATGACACCCAATATTACGCATATCGAAGAACCCGCCATGGCCTGTGTACAGGCTGGTGCCGATGCTATTTCAGCCATCAATACCATTAAGTCGGTGACCATGGATGAGGATGCAGAAGTGGCTGGCCAGCGAACCATCTCTGGTTATTCCGGACGTGCCGTACGCCCCATTGCCCTGCGCCATATCCTTGAGTTGGCACAGATGCCAGAGAAGGTAGAGTTGAGCGGAATAGGTGGTATTGAGACCTGGCGAGACGCTTTGGAGTTTATCCAGCTGGGATGTAACAACGTCCAGGTATGCACGGCCGTCATGCAGTATGGCTATCGTATTATCGACGACCTCCTCCTTGGCCTACAGCGTTATATGGCGAAGTGCCACATCACTCACCTGCAAGAGCTTGTCGGCGAGCAGTTGCCGTCGTTCCTGAAGCCTAGCACCATCAATCGCGATACGATTGTCTATCCGAAGTTCAATAAGGATTTATGTGTGGGTTGTGGACGGTGTCAGATGTCATGCAATGATGGAGGTCATCAGGCCATCATCTTCGACGCAGAGACTCGTCAGCCCCATCTGATAGGCAACAAGTGTGTAGGCTGTCATCTCTGCCGTCTGGTTTGTCCTGCTGGTGCCATTGGCGTGTCGAAGCGCGTTCCCAAAAGATAAAAGTAGTGGGCAAACCTTATCGTTTGCCCACTACTTTTTTATAAGGATTTTATCTGATACTCTATGACTTCTGCTCATCATTCACAACGCTGCCTTCAGAGAAGTATTCCTCCAGCTCGGTGCGGGCGCTGCCCTCGCTGTTGGGCAGGTCGCGGATGATGACACCATGCTCCAGCAGGGCGATGCGTGTGGAGATGTCCACCGTGTGCTGCAGGTTGTGGCTGGAGATGAGGATGGTGGCACCCGTCTCGCGGTTGTAGTCGGTTAGCAGGTGCTTCAGGACCAGCTGACTGGTGGGGTCGAGGAAATTGAAGGGCTCGTCGAGGATGACCGTCGCGGGACGGCGAAGTAGGGCGGAGATGATGCCCACCTTCATCTTGTTACCTGCAGAGAGGTTGCGGATGAGTTTCTTCTGACCGAATATCTCGCCGTTAGCAAAGCGCTCGAAGTCCTTCAGGCGCTCGTCAACCTGCTGTTGGGTCATGCCAGACACCTTGCCCAGGAAGGCGAAGTACTCCTCAGGGGTGAGGAAATCGATGAGGAAACCCTCGTCGATGTAGGCACCGACGTTGCGCTTCCAAGCCTCGGACTCAACAGGATTGATGGTCGTGATTTCTGACGCTTCTCCGTCGGAAGTGTTGGTGAAGACGTACTCCACGGAGCCCTCGTCGGCCTTCAGCAGGTCGAGGAGCATGCGGAAGAGGGTGGTCTTACCGGCACCATTGTTACCCACGAGACCGAGGATATCGCCGTCGTTGATCTGGAACGAAGGGATGTCGCAAGCGCAGGTCTCGCCAAACTGCTTCTTGAGGTTGTCTATTTTAATCATTGTTGATGGGCTTAATGGGGTGAATGGGCTTCATTACACGAGGCCACGGCCGTGACAATTCTTGAACTTCTTACCGCTACCGCAGGGACAGGGATCGTTGCGGCCGGGCAGCTTATCCTTGATGATGGGAGTCTGCGGCTGACGGGCACGGGTGTCCTGAGCGGCTGCTGCGGCCTGGTTGGGGTCGGTCATCTGTTCCTGTGACAGGTTCTGCTTCGACTCGGTGTACTGCTGGCGCTGGGTGTGCTGCTCAGGGGCGGCCTCCTGCACCTGCTGCATCTCAGGAATCTGAGCGCGCATGAGGATAGAGACGGAGCGGTTGTTCATGGTGTTGACCATGTTGTCGAACAGCTTGACAGACTCCAGCTTGAAGATAAGCAACGGGTCTTTCTGCTCGTAAGAAGCATTCTGTACGGAGTGCTTCAGTTCGTCGAGCTCGCGGAGGTTCTCCTTCCACGCCTCGTCGATGATGTGCAGCAGCATCTGCTTCTGGAACTCCTTGACTACCGACTTGCACTCGGTGTCGTAGGCTTCCTTCAGGTTGCAGGCGATATTGTACATCTTGCGGCCGTCGGTCAGGGGCACTACGATGCGCTCGTACAGCTGGCCCTGGTTCTCATAGACCTGCTTGATGACGGGCATGGCGACCTCCTGGATGTGCTCCATCTTGCGCTTGAAGTTGCCCATAGCTACCTGGAAGACCTCCTCGCAGAGTTCCTCGTGGTTCTTGTTGATGAATTCCTCGCTGGTGAAGGGGCACTCCATGGCGAATATCTTGATGAACTGCTCCTTGCAGCCCTCATAGTCGTTTGTCTCGATAATATTGACCACACGGTCCCAGATGGTATTCGAGATGTCCATGCCGATGCGCTCACCCATCAGGGCGTGACGGCGCTTGCCATAGACAACGGTACGCTGCTTGTTCATGACGTCATCGTACTCCAGCAGACGCTTACGGATGCCGAAGTTGTTCTCCTCGACCTTTTTCTGTGCGCGCTCTACCTGCTTGGAAATCATAGGACTTTCCAGCATTTCGCCCTCCTTGAAGCCGAGCTTGTCCATTACGGTGGCGATGCGCTCAGAACCGAACAGACGCATCAGCTTGTCTTCCAGTGAGATGAAGAACAGCGAAGAACCTGGGTCGCCCTGGCGTCCGGCACGACCGCGCAGCTGGCGGTCTACACGGCGTGACTCGTGGCGCTCAGTACCGATGATAGCCAAACCGCCGGCGGCCTTTACCTCAGGCGACAGCTTGATATCGGTACCACGACCAGCCATGTTGGTGGCAATGGTCACGGCACCCTTGCCGTTGGAGTCCTGCTGACCAGCGAGTGCTACGATGTCGGCCTCCTTCTGGTGGAGCTTGGCATTCAGTACCTGGTGGGGAATACCCTCGCGCTTGCCCGTCTCTGGATTGACATACATATCGAGCATGCGTGAGAGCAGCTCAGAGATTTCGACGCTGGTGGTACCAATCAGAGTGGGACGGCCTGCATTGCGCAGGCGAACGACTTCCTCGATGACGGCCTTGTACTTCTCGCGAGCGGTCTTATAGATGCGGTCGTCCATGTCGTCGCGGATGACGGGTTTGTTGGTGGGAATCTCCACTACGTCGAGTTTGTAGATGTCCCAGAACTCACCAGCCTCTGTAGAAGCGGTACCGGTCATACCGGCCAACTTGTGGTACATGCGGAAGTAGTTCTGCAGGGTGATGGTAGCGAAGGTCTGCGTGGCAGCCTCGACCTTGACGTGCTCCTTGGCCTCGACAGCCTGGTGCAGTCCGTCGCTCCAGCGGCGACCTTCCATGATACGACCGGTCTGCTCATCGACAATCTTCACCTCGCCGTCGATGACCACATATTCGTCGTCCTTATTGAACATACAGTAGGCCTTCAGCAACTGCTGCAGGGTATGTACGCGCTCTGACTGCACAGCATAGTGCTGGAGCATCTCGTCCTTCTTGTTGATGCGCTCCTCGTCAGAAAGCGTGGTGTCGCCCTCCAATGCCGACAGCATGCTGGTGATGTCGGGCAGCACGAAGAGGTCCTTGTCATTGACCTGAGCAGCGAGCCATGCGGTACCCTTGTCGGTCAGATCGCAGGAGTTCAGCTTCTCGTCCACCACGAAGTAGAGAGGTTCTACCACCTCCGGCATGCGGCGGTTGTTGTTCTCCATGTAGGTCTCCTCAGTCTTGAGCATACCGCTCTTGATGCCGTCCTCTGAGAGGAACTTGATGAGCGGCTTGTTCTTAGGCATGGACTTGTGAGAACGATAGAGTGCCAGGAAACCTTCGTCGAGCAACTTCTTGTCGTTCTTCTCCTGTCCTTCGGCAATCTTCTGCTTAGCATCGGCCAGATACTGCGTGGCCAGCTGCTTCTGTACACCAACGAGCTTCTCTACAAGCGGCTGGTACTCCTCGAACATCTGGTCGTCGCCCTTGGGTACGGGGCCACTAATAATAAGCGGTGTACGGGCATCGTCAATCAGCACGGAGTCGACCTCGTCGACAATGGCGTAGTTGTGGGCGCGCTGTACGAGGTCAGAGGGCGAAATGGCCATGTTGTCGCGCAGGTAGTCGAAACCGAACTCATTGTTCGTACCAAACGTGATGTCGGCCTGGTAGGCCTTGCGACGCTCAGGAGAGTTAGGCTGGTGCTTGTCGATGCAGTCCACGCTGAGTCCGTGGAACATATAGAGCGGACCCATCCACTCGGAGTCACGCTTAGCCAGATAGTCGTTGACGGTAACGACATGAACGCCGTTGCCAGTCAGGGCATTCAGAAACACGGGGAGGGTAGCCACGAGGGTCTTACCTTCACCAGTCGCCATCTCGGCAATCTTACCCTGGTGCAGGACGGTACCACCGAAGAGCTGTACGTCGTAGTGGACCATTTCCCATTTCAGGTCGTTGCCACCAGCTGTCCAGTGGTTGTGGTAGATGGCCTTGTCGCCGTCGATGGTGATGAAGTCCTTGCGGGGGTCAGCAGCCAATTCGCGGTCGAAGTCGGTAGCGGTAACCACCGTCTCCTCGTTCTCAGCAAAGCGGCGGGCGGTCTCTTTGACGATGGCAAACACTTCGGGCATCACCTCGTTGAGTGACTGCTCGTAGATGTCGAGCACTTCCTTCTCCAGCTTGTCAATCTGGGCAAAGATATCGGCACGCTCGTCGATGGGCGTCTCCTCGATGGTGGCCTTCAGTTTGTCGATGTCTGCTTTCTGCTGCTGTGCAGAGTCCTGCACAAAGCGCTGTATGTCCTTCGTGCGCTGACGAAGTGCGTCGTTGTCGAGCTTCTGTACCTCGGGATATACGGCCTTGACCTTCTCTACCAGGGGCTGGATGAGTTTCATGTCGCGTGAGGACTTGTCGCCGAACAGCGAACGTAAAATCTTGTTGAAATTCATATTGTTATTTGAGTATTTTACTATTTGACAATTTACGATTTATTAAACGCGTGCAAAGGTACGAAAAATATTCGTACTTCTGCATTCCCTTTTTACTTTTTTACCTTTTTCTCTTTAAAAAAGCGGTTCTGTAGCGCAAGCATTCGGGGCCCTGATGCGGATGATGCGCGCTATGGTCGGTGCAATGGCATCGGCCGTAACGGGTGTCTGTATGCGCTGGGCCTTGACACCGGCGCCAAAGAAAATAATGGGGAAGGGGATGTTGCTGACGCGCGATGTCGTCGATGTGTGGTTGTGCTCGTTGACGAGTTCCCAACCGGGTGCGATATCTATCAGCAGGTCGCCGCATTTCTCTACGTTGAAGCCACTGCGAATCTTCTCTAATTGGTAACTTTCGCTGGTGGTCAATTGGTTGGCGGTATAGACGTGGCGCACGCCAGACAGTTGCATGATGAACTGCTGGGCACGCAACAGTACGTCGCCCATATTGATGTTTTTGCGCTCCAGCAACTTGTGGTCCAGAAACAACTGGTTGCGGTAGATGGCCTCCACATACTGGGCTGTGCCGAAAGTGGCTCCCAAATACATGTTCAGCAGGTTGGCGGTGCGCTGAATATCAAATTTTCCCGTAGGAATGCGGTATTTCTCGTTGTTGTTCTGCTCATTCTCCACGCGGGCGGAACCGGTACTGGTCAGCACAAAGAGCACGCGGTCCAGAGGTACGCGCTTGCTGACGCTATCCACCAACTGGGCGATGGTGCGGTCTAGGGCTACATAGCTCTCCATCTGTGGAGTCACCGAGTAGCCGATGCTGAGCAGGTCGGTCTTGTCGTCGAGTGCCAGACCACCTTTTGATAGGCACTCCATGGCAATCTCCGTGATGCTGGCGTTTTTATCAGCATCAGGCTTGTAAAGACGTGTATAACCGCGTAGCCATTGGTTCAGAGGCTCGTAGTAGTTGGTGATAATCCATTGGTTTGACTGCGTCCATGCGGCACCGTCGGCTGCATGACCGGCTGACAGAATGGCATTTTCTGGTGTGGCGGCAAAGGCAAAGACCTTGGAGATGCCGTTGGAGGCTATCTTCAATTCATCGCCTAGTGTCGAGGTGCCCAACTGTCGGGGAGAATAGCCCTGTTTCAGGTCGTGGACGGCACGAATAGGGCGCAGCGTACTGCGGTCGAGCCATTCCTCGCCAGTAATACCATGATAATAGGGCGTGGTACCCGTAGATAATGAGGCAGCAGCCGAAGCACGGTCAACAGGCGTAAAACTATATGACGCATTGGCATAGAATGCTCCTTCTGTCAGCAATTTGCGCAATCCACCCGCAGAATAGAGTGGGGCAAAGGTCTCCAGATGGTCGGTGCGCAACTCGTCAACGGTGATGGACACCACCAGTTTGGGTGCCTGCTGAACCGTTTGCGCACCTACTTCATTGCTGAGAACCAGCGCCGAGAGCAGGGTGATATATATGTATTTATTGCTCATTTCTCTTAAACATGAAAATATGTAGTATTGACTGTAGCAGCAAACATAATGCCAACATGTAGATGCCCTCGGCGTACGATTGGAAGAGACTGCCGATGAGGAACAGAATACACATGATGACACATATCAGCCAGTAGCGGGTAGGTCTGCCCTTGATGACGGGCCACAGATAGACCAGATGCAGCGGATTGAAGAAGAGCAGCTGCAAGTTGATGCGTACCGTAGGATGTTGCGAGAACAGCATCAGGAACAGCACGATGCCGATGATACCGGAAAGCAGCATTAATAGGAATTCCCAGAGGATGAAGACTCGGTGCAATCGCCATTGTAAAAGAAAGAGCACAAAGCCTATTGCTAACAGGATTTCGCCAATCTGGAGAGGTGTCAGCGGAAAACCATTGTGTATCATCTGCACGCCTGCTGGTACAGCGATGCGACGCTCCTTAACCAGCGGACGATATTCGCCGTTTTCATAGATTTGTGCGTGGTCGAAGTCGTATAGCAGGTTGTCGGGCAGAAACTCCTGCTGGCGCATGGTTGTCTTATTGTCAGCCTGGATGCCTAATAGCAGATCGTTGCCAAAACGAGACCAGGGATGGTTGCGCGTCATGTGGTGAACCATCTCCCTGTATGTTGGCGTATAATCCTCGCGTCCTGTATATTGCACCTTGCCTCTGATATGCTGCTCGATGATGTCGCGCGCTTTCGTAGTGCAGTTGTTATAGAAGTAATTGTAGCGATAGACTTTGTTGGTTGGTCTGAGGTTTTCAACCAACGCCATGCGTAGTGCTAGCTTCTCGTCGTTGGTAAGGTTGAGCACCTGCTCGGTCACCATACTGCCAAAATGATGGTATTCTTTCTGGAACAGTTGGGTGGGGTAGGCGCCCAGCTCGTAATCGGTGAGGCCGAAAACAAAGCGGACGACGAAGAAGGGCGCATCGTAGTTGAAGACGCCGTAGTTGAAGGCTGCATCAATGCCACCCTTCGTGAATTCGTGGTAACGGATGGCCGTATGTCCGTAGAGGCTATACACCTCGTCATGGGGCTGACAAGTAAGCAGACTAATCTCTACAGAATCCATCGGTGGCAGGTCGTAATTCTGTGCCAACGCCGTATTCTGACAGGTCATAGCCAGCAATAAAAGTCCCCCTCTGAGGACACTCGTTATCGTTTTCAAATATTTCACGATGCAAAATTAACCTTTATTTTCCACTTATCGTGCGTTTAGTATGATTTTTTTTAATAAAAAATTAAAATTCGTATATTTATTTTGTATTGTTCATGCTTTATTGTACCTTTGCACTCCGAAATTGAATTCACAAAAGAATAAAAGATGAAGAAACGCATAATAGTAAGTCTGCTGGCAGGTATGGCCTTGTTGCCGTCAATGGCACAGGTAAGCGTATCGCTGTCACCATATAGTCAGTATGGCTTAGGTGTACTCTCAGATCAGTCGGTAGGTTTTAACCGCGGTATGGGTGGTGTGGCTTATGGTATGAGAAGCGGTAAATATGTCAACATACAGAACCCTGCCTCTTATTCCGCTATCGACTCTCTGAGTATGATCTTTGATGCCGGTGTTACGGGAGAGATGACCAACTATAAGGAGGGTGGAAAGAGTCTGAATGCCAAGACTGGTGGCTTTGACTATGCTGTAGCTGGTTTCCGACTGTTGCGTCACGTAGGTTTGGCTGTGGGCGTAGTACCCTATTCAAATATCGGCTACTCCTATATACATACAAATACGATTGGTTCAGAAGGCTCTACCACGAAATCTACACAGGTTTATGATGGTAGCGGTGGTTTCTCACAGGTGTTCCTTGGTGCTGGTTGGCAGGTGACAAAGAATCTGTCGGTAGGTGCTAACGTCTCTTACTTCTGGGGAAAATATACCAAGACCATCGCAATGACGACCAATGAGACAGATGCCAATACCGAGACACGTTCATATACGGCATTAATCAATAATTATAAAATTGACTTCGGTGTACAATGGCAACAGTTCGTAAGCAGTTATGATATGCTGACAGTCGGTGCTACGTTTGGATTGGGTCATAAACTCGGTGCTGATGCTGATTTGCTGATTGTGAACAGTAATTCCTCGAATGCTGCAGTTAGCAGTACTACGCTAAGCGCAGAAAATGCCTTTGGTATCCCTTATTCTTTTGGTGTGGGCGCTTCGGTATTGCATAAGAGCAGTCTGACAGCTGCTGTCGATTATACCTTCCAGAAATGGAGCTCGCTGGACTATCCGTTGTTCAACAATACCAACGGAACCTATTCAATGCAGAGCGGTTACTATAAGGACCGTCACAAGGTAGCTGCAGGTGTTGACTGGTTACCAAAACCGTTGGGTCGTAAGTTCTACCAGTTAATGCACTATCGTTTTGGTGTGTCTTATGCTACCCCATATTATAAAATAGGTACGCAAGACGGCCCTGGTGAATTGGCTGTAAGTGCCGGTTTCGGTATACCCATCTTTAACAGTTGGAACAACCGCTCTACACTGAATATCAGTGCACAGTGGGTACGCAGCATGGGCTGTGACCTGATTAAGGAGAACATGTTCCGTGTTAATATCGGACTGACGTTCAATGAGCGCTGGTTTGCAAAATGGAAGGTAGACTAAACATACTTTACCTCTTTGGCGTGAGCGCTTTGCTCATGGTACTGTCGTGTACGGAACAGAAGTCGCACACGGCACCTGCCGTTCGTGACCGTGACTCAGCATCGATGATGGTGAGTTATGGCGTCAATACGCTTATCTCTGACTCTGGTGTTATCAAGTATCGTATTGTTACAGAACGCTGGGATGTTAACACCGTCAAGGATCCGTCGCGCTGGACTTTCGAGAAGGGTATCTTCATGGAACAGTTTGACGAAAACTTCCATATTGCCGGCTATATCAGTGCTGATTCTGCCTGGTATTACGACCAGAAGAAGCTGTGGGAGTTGCGTGGACGTGTGTCTATCCGTAATGCTAATGGACTTATCTTCAATAGTGAGGAACTGTGGTGGGACGGTATCAAACATGAGTTCTATTCATATAAGTTCTCACGTGTAGTGACACCTGAACGTATGCTTGAAGGTACCTATTTCCGTAGCGATGAGTACATGACGCATTATGAGGTCAGCAACTCAGAAGGTTCGTTCCAGTCGGAGGATATGGAAGGCGACAGCCAGAACAGCCAGCAGCCAATGGCAAGTGGCCAACAGTCAGCAGCCAACAGTCAACAGCCCGACACCACGCAACAGATTCCCGCGCGTCAGGCTGCCACACGTCATAAAGCCACTCAAAAGTCAGCGTATCAGCCATGACCATGACGAATCTTATTATAGGACTTATCGTGACGATGGCCTTTTCGGCCTTCTTCTCGGGTATGGAGATTGCTTTTGTTTCCAGCAATCGCCTGCGTGCTGAGATGGACCGCGAGAAGAACGGGCTGGCGCAACGTGCCATCGATGTCTTCTATCGGCATCCCAATAACTTTGTGTCTACTATGTTGGTGGGCAACAATATTGCGCTGGTAGTCTATGGTATTCTCTTTGCCCGTATTTTTGACCAGACGCTGTTCTATGCGCTAAGCGACGGTATGCGTGTGACAGCCGATACGCTGTTATCGACCGTAGTAGTGCTCTTTACAGGTGAATTCCTGCCGAAAACGATATTCAAATCAAATCCCAATACCATGCTGACAATCTTTGCCCTGCCAGCATATCTGTGCTATCTGGTACTATATCCTATATCGCGCTTTGCTACGCTGTTATCGCGAGGACTATTGCGCATCTTTGGCGTGAAGATTCCCAAAGAGATTGATGACAAGGAGTTTACGAAGGTTGACTTGGACTATCTTGTACAATCGAGTATTGACAATGCCAAGGATGAAGACGAGATAGAAGAGGAGGTGAAAATCTTCCATAATGCCCTTGATTTTGCAGATACGAAGGTGCGCGACTGTATGGTGCCTCGTACGGAGATTGACGCGATAGATATTGATGACTGTACAATTGAGGAGCTGAAGAGCAAGTTCATTGAGAGTGGTCACTCAAAGATTATTGTCTATCGTGAGGATATCGACCATATTATCGGCTATATCCACTCTTCGGAGATGTTCAAGCACGTCAGCGATATTTCTAAGCACATTCAGCAGATGCCCTATGTACCGGAGACGATGGCAGCCCGTAAGCTGATGCAGATTTTCCTGCAGCAGAAGAAATCGTTGGGCGTTGTCGTTGATGAGTTTGGAGGTACTAGCGGCATCGTCTCGCTGGAGGATATCGTGGAGGAAATTTTTGGCGATATTGAGGATGAACACGACAATACGAAGTATGTGGCCAAACAACTTAGTGATGGTGACTATATGTTGTCGGCACGTTTGGAAATAGAGAAGGTTAACGAACTCTTCGACCTTAACCTGCCGGAGAGTGACGACTATATGACCGTTGGCGGTCTCATCCTGCACGAATATCAGTCGTTCCCTAAACTCAATGAAGTAGTGAAAATTGGGCACTTTGAGTTCAAAATCGTTAAGAATACGATGACAAAAATTGAATTAGTACGACTAAAAGTCATAGAATAAGGTATTTTTTTGATAAAAGATGCCGCTGTTTCAATGAAATTTTGTAATTTTGCAGGCTGAATCTGAAATTCAAGATAAAAGAACAAAAATAAAATAATAAAAACTATAAAATCAAATGGCAGCAATTGGAAAAATTAGAAGCTGGGGACCAGTACTTGCTACGGTGATTGGTCTGGCCCTTTTTGCATTCATTGCCGAAGAGATGTTCCGCTCATGCGAGGCTACTGGCAACGAGCGTCGTCAGCAGGTCGGCGAAGTGTTAGGTAAGAAAATCTCAGTTCAGGACTTCCAGAGTCTTGTCGATGAGTATCAGGAGGTCATTAAGATGACTCAGAACCGCGACAACCTCTCTGAGGAAGAACTCAATCAGGTGAAGGATCAGGTTTGGCAGCAGTTTGTCAACAGCACCATCCTGGAGACTGAAGCCAAGAAGGTTGGTCTGACCGTTACTGATGAGGAGTTGCAGAATGTACTGAAGGCTGGTACCAACGGTATGCTGATGCAGACACCGTTTGTCAATCAGCAGACTGGTCGTTTCGACGTTAGCCAGCTCACAAAGTTCTTGGCTGATTATAAGAAGCAACAGGAACAGGGTGGTAATGCCCAGATGATGGAACAATACACTCGCATCTACAACTACTGGAAGTTTGTTGAGAAGACGCTCCGTCAGCAGCTGCTCGCTCAGAAGTATCAGAGCCTGCTCGCCCAGTCTCTGCTGTCGAACCCCATCTCTGCTAAGATGGCTTTCGCCGCTCAGAACGAGGAGAGTGACATTCTGTTGGCTACCGTTCCCTACACCGCTATCAAAGATGCTGATGTAGAGGTAAGCGATGCAGACTTGAAGGCTAAGTACGACGAGAAGAAGGAGCAGTTCAAGCAGTATGTTGAGAGCCGCGACATTAAGTATGTTGATTTCCAGGTGGTAGCTTCTAAGGCTGACCGCGATGCCCTGATGAAGACTATGAAGGAGGCTCAGCAGCAGCTGGAGAGCGGTATGACTCCCGCTGAGGTTGTTCGCAAGGCTCAGTCGCAGATTGCCTATACAGGTATCGCTGCTACTCGTAGCGCATTCCCCAACGATATCGCAGCAAAGATTGACTCTATGCAGGTGGGCCAGGTATCTGCTCCCTTCGAGACTGCATATGACAATACTTTCAATGTTGTGAAGCTTATCAACAAGGTGCAGCAGCCCGACTCTGTCGAGTATCGTCAGATTCAGGTTGGTGGCGCTACTGCTGAGGAGGCTCACAAGTTGGCTGACAGCATCTATACCGCTCTGAAGGGTGGTGCAGACTTCGAAGTACTTGCAAAGAAGTATAATCAGACTGGTGAGAAGCAGTGGATGACTTCTGCTATGTATGAGCGCGCACAGACACTCGATGCAGACACTAAGGAGTACATCCAGTCTCTGAATACACTGGGTGCTGGTGAGCTGAAGAACCTCCAGTTCTCACAGGGTAACATCGTTCTGCAGGTGATTAATCGTAAGGCAATGGTCAGCAAGTTTGACGTGGCTGTTGTTAAGCACACCATCGATTTCTCTAAGTCTACCTATTCTACAGCATATAACAACTTCAGCCAGTATGTCAGCGAGAACAAGACGCTGGAAGGTCTGGAGAAGAACGCCCAGAAATTCGGCTTCCGCGTTCAGGAGCGTAACGACTTGTATAGCTCTGAGCACAATGTAGCTGGTCTGCGTGCTACTCGTGAGGCTATGAAGTGGATTTTTGATGCCAAGGCTGGTGAGGTTTCTCCTCTCTATGAGTGTGGCAACAACGACCATCTGTTGGTAATTGCTCTTACTGGTGTACACCCCGTAGGCTATCGTTCAATGGAGAGTGTCAAGGAACAGCTGAAGATGGAGGTTACTCGCGACAAGAAGTTCGAGAAGGCAGCCGCTCAGCTGGCTGGTGTGAAGGACATCGCTGCTGCTAAGCAGAAGGGTGCTGTTGTTGACAGCGTTCGTCAGATTACCTTCTCTGCTCCTGTCTTCGTACAGGCTGCTGGTGCCAGCGAGCCCGCTCTGAGTGGTGCTGTTGCTGCTGTTAAGCAGGGACAGTTCAGCCCCGCAGTTGTCAAGGGTAATGGTGGCGCATATCTCTTCCAGGTACTTGCCAAGAAGCAGCGCGAGGGTGCCAAGCTGGACGAGAAGCAGCAGATGAAGCAACTGCAGCAGCAGGCTCAGCAGGCTGCCGGCCGCTTCATGAACGAGATGTATCTGAAGGCTGATGTGGTGGACAACCGCTACCTCTTCTTCTAATCAAGTGAGAACAGAAGGCACGCCCAGTCGCCATCGGTGCGGGTAGCCTTTAAGGATAAACCAAGTGATTGTGCCTTGCTTTCGAGCAGGGCACAATCATTTTTATAGAATCCGCTGAGGATGAGTTGTGCCTTGGGTGCCATGACGCGGCGGAAGTTCGCCATGTCGTTGAGCAGAATGTTGCGGTTGATATTGGCGAGGACGACATTGAACTCGGCGGAAAAGCTGCTGAGCACACTGGCGTCGCCGCAGAGCGCTGTCAGGCGGTCGTCCACACGATTGATGACAGCGTTGTGGCGTGTGTTGTCGGCACTCCACTCGTCAATGTCATAGCATACCACACTCGCTGCACCTACCTTCAGGGCACAGATGCCTAAAATACCCGTACCACAGCCGCAGTCGAGTACGCGCGTGCCTGCTAATTCCATTTCTAATAATGTGCTGCAAATCATGCGGGTCGTTTCATGAGTGCCTGTGCCGAAGGCCAGATGGGCGTCGATTTCAATCATGATGTCTGATGACTGATGGCAGATGTCTGAAGGCTGGGCGTCGACGGCCGTAGGCAGGTGGCGACCATCATGGATAATCAGGTTCCCCTCCCTTTTGGAAGGGGGCAGGGGAAGGCTGATCGGTTCAAAGCCTTCCTGTTCCCATTGCTCGTTCCAGTCCTTGTCTTCGACTTCCTGAATGGAGTAGGAGAGGGAAACATTCTCGAAGGGGAAACCTTCAAGGACAAGTTTGAGGACCTCTTCGTCAAACAGTGTCTGTTGCACGTAGCCCTTCAGACCTGTTGCTGTCTCTTCAAACGTTTCGAAACCTGCCTCGCCAGCCAGTGCTGAGAGGATATCCTGTGCGTCCTGAGAACAGGGCATAATGGTGAAATCAACTTCGTAGTACTTCATAAGATGTTAAATTTGCCCACAAAATTACAAAAAATAGGGAAAAACCTACGCTGTCTTAGGGTTTTTCCCTAATTTTGCATGAAAATAAGTTGTATTTTTGCAACGTGAACAAGTATAAAAAGACGAAAAGCTATGAAAAAGTGGATTCTTTTAACAGCAATCTGTTCCTTGCCACTCCAGCTGATGGCACAGGACGATGATATGTACTTCGTTCCCACGAAAGAGAACGTTGCCAAGGAAGCAGAAAACTACGGTATGCCCAAGAAGACCTATTATTCTGGCTCTAACCGTAGTATTGATGACTACAATGGTCGTCAGTCTTCCAGCATTACGCCTATTGATTCGACGGGACAGAAAGTAGAGACCGAAGACTACCAATACACGCGTCAGCTGTCACGTTTCGACGACTACACCCCCAGTCAGGCCTACTGGGAGGGTTATCGTGATGGACGTTGGATGTCGCCGTGGTACTATGGTCGCTATGGCTGGTACAGTACATGGTACGATCCTTGGTACATTTCTTGGTATGATCCCTGGTACATCTCTTGGTATGATCCCTGGTACATCTCTTGGTATGATCCTTGGTATTATGGTGGTTACTATAGCTGGTATTCACCGTGGCGCTATGGATGGTACAGACCTTATTATCATTATTATGGTGGTCGCAGCTATCGCCCGTCTTCTCACCAGCGTTTCCATGCTAATCGCCATGTGACAGGAACGTCAGCTTTTGGCAACGGTTTCGGACGTAATCGCAGTACCGGTTCCTTTGGTAATCGTTCCAATAATGGCACCTTTGGTAATTCATCACGCTCAACGATTAACCGTACTACGACTGACAACGGACGTTTCAACGGTTCACGCAATAGTACCGGTTTCGGTTCTGGCAATCGTTCTAGCAGCAGTAATAGCAGTGGCTCCTTTGGCAGTTCACGCTCCAGCAGTAGCAGTGGAGGTGGTAGCCGTGGCGGTTCTTTCGGTGGCGGCGGTGGACGTTCTGGTGGTGGCGGTGGACGCTTTGGCCGATAAGAGATTTGTAATCCCCAACCTCAACCCTTATATTATTAATAATGTATAAGCTATGAAAAAGTTATTTGCAATAGCTGCTATTGTCGTGGCTACGATGCCCGCAGCAGCACAGGAAACCTACGAGAATGCGAAAATTGCTCAGGAAGACCTGAACGGTACGGCTCGCTATGTGGCTATGGGTGGTGCAATGGAGGCACTTGGTGCCGATATCTCGACCATGGGCACCAATCCTGCCGGTATCGGTATGTTCCGCCACTCAAATATCAGCCTGTCAATGGGACTCGTCTCTCAAGGAGATGCCACAAATGCTGTAGGTGGTTCTACGACTAATGCGTCGTTCGACCAACTGGGTTTCGTCTATTCTTATCGTAATGGCAAGACATCGTTCATCAATGTGGGTGTCAACTTTCATAAGAGTCGTAACTTCGATATGATTCTCTCTGCCGCCAGTCAGTTGGGAAATGCATCGCTCAACAAGCTGACGTATGCTAAGGGTAATTGCGATCTTGTCTATGAGGCGAAGCAAGAGAAATTGGACGACGGCACGATTATCGATGTGCCGAACTTCAAGGCTCCCTATATTACCTGTAGCCAGTTAGATGACCTGTTTGGTCCGCACCTGAACTGGGACAATGTTGATAAGACGTGGGGCTATGACAATGCCAATAGTTTCCGCTTCGATCGTGCCCACGAGGGTTATATCGGTGAGTACGACTTCAATGTCAGTGGTAATATCAACAACCGCATTTACCTGGGTGTTACCGTAGGTGTTCACGATGTTCACTACAAGCACTATAGTGAGTATGTGGAACAGATGCAACTGTTCCAGTGTACCGTTGCTGACCGTCGTGAGATTACCGGTACAGGTTTCGATATCAAGGCAGGTGTTATTCTTCGCCCTATCGAGAGTTCTCCATTCCGTATCGGTCTGTCCATTGCTTCACCGACATTCTATGAGCTGAAGACCGCTAACTATTCATATATCTCCGACGGCAATCTGCGGTTTGATACGGGCAGTATTAACGATGCTCGCGAACGCACCAATTATAAGTTCCGTTTGTATACACCGTGGAAGTTTGGTGTTAGTCTGGGGCATACCATTGGCTCGCAGATTGCGTTGGGTGCCAGCTACGAATATGCTGACTACGGCAGCATGGATACCCGCTACATTACCGACGAGTACTATGACGACTGGACCGATACCTATAGTTCAAGGTCGGAGAGTGACCGCGTGATGAATGATCATACCGCCAAGACGTTGAAGGGCGTACATACGCTGAAACTCGGTGCGGAGATAAAGCCTACCCGCGATCTGGCCCTTCGCATTGGCTATAACTACGTTAGTCCGATGTACCAGAAGGAAGGTTTCAAGGACGGTACACTGAATTCTGATGCCTCATATATCAGTTCCGCCACTGACTATACCAATTGGGATGCAACCAATCGCTTCACTTGCGGTTTCGGCTACACATTCGACAAGTTTAATGCCTCGCTGGCCTATCAGTACAGTGCTACGAAGGGAACGTTCTCGCCCTTTATGAGTTATTATGATCCCGACAACGCTTCGGACGACTGTATCGCTCCGCAGATTTCAGTCACCAACAAGCGCCATCAGGTGCTCTTGACGTTAGGATACACATTCTAGACATACGTAGACAAAAAACGAGACTCATAATTTGTGAGTCTCGTTTTTTTGTATTAACTTTGACTCCGTCGAAGGTACTCTCGCTCGAAAAAACTCAAATTAATTTGGTTTTTTGCTCACTTATTCGTACCTTTGCACCCCGTTAATTGCAATTAAAATATGTTTGAGAATTTAAGTGAGAGACTTGAACGGTCGTTCAAGATACTGAAAGGTGAAGGAAAAATCACCGAGATTAATGTTGCGGAGACCCTGAAGGACGTTCGCAAGGCTTTATTGGATGCCGATGTGAATTACAAAGTCGCCAAGCAGTTTACCGATACTGTCAAGCAGAAGGCGCTGGGCATGAACGTGCTCACTGCCATCAAGCCCAGTCAGTTGATGGTCAAGATTGTCCACGACGAACTGGCAGAGCTGATGGGTGGCAAGGCCGTGGAGCTGAAGCTGGAGGGTCGTCCTGCTATTGTGCTGATGTCCGGTCTGCAGGGTAGTGGTAAGACCACGTTCTCTGGTAAGTTGGCTAATATGCTGAAAACCAAGCAGCACAAGAATCCATTGCTCGTTGCTTGCGACGTCTATCGTCCTGCTGCTATCCAGCAGTTGCACGTGGTGGGTGAGAGTGTCGGCGTGCCCGTCTACTCTGAGCCTGACAACAAGAACGTTGTAGAGATTGCCCAGAACGCTATCCGCGAGGCCAAACAAAAGAATTATAATGTAGTCATCATCGATACCGCCGGTCGTCTGGCTGTTGACGAGGAGATGATGAATGAGATAGCTACCCTGAAACAGGCTGTCCAGCCCGATGAGACGCTGTTCGTCGTTGATTCGATGACTGGTCAGGACGCTGTGAATACCGCCAAGGAGTTCAACGACCGTCTGGACTTCGATGGTGTCGTACTCACCAAACTCGATGGCGACACTCGTGGTGGTGCTGCCCTGTCTATCCGTACCGTTGTCACCAAGCCTATCAAGTTTGTAGGTACTGGCGAGAAGATGGAAGCACTCGACGTGTTCCATCCTGAGCGTATGGCCGACCGCATCTTGGGTATGGGTGACATCGTCTCACTCGTAGAACGTGCTCAGGAGCAGTTCGACGAGGAAGAGGCTAAGCGCCTGGAGAAGAAGATTCGCAAGAACAAGTTCGACTTCGACGACTTCATGGGTCAGATTCAGCAAATCAAGAAGATGGGTAATATCAAGGATCTTGCCAGCATGATTCCTGGTGTGGGTAAGGCACTGAAAGATGTTGATATCGATGACAATGCCTTCAAGGGTATTGAGGCCATCATTCAGTCTATGACTCCCAAGGAACGTCAGAATCCGGATATCATCAACCAGAGTCGTAAACTGCGCATTGCCAAGGGCTCGGGTACGAAGCTTGAGGAGGTGAACCGCCTGCTGAAGCAGTTCGATCAGACGCGCAAAGTGATGCGCATGATGACTGGTGTTGGTTCGTCGAAGATGGCACAGATGGCTGCAGCCATGAAGATGCGTGGAAACAAACCATTCTAAAGATATGCAGTTAATTGACGGTAAAGCAACGGCAACAGCCATCAAGGCGGAAATAGCCGAAGAGGTAAAAGAGATTGTAGCGCGTGGAGGCAAACAGCCCCACTTGGCAGCTGTACTCGTGGGTCACGATGGTGGCTCAGAGACGTATGTAAAGAACAAGGTGTTGGCGTGCGAGGCTTGTGGCTTTAAGTCTACGCTTATTCGCTATGAAGACGACATCACAGAGGAAGAGCTTCTGGCATGTGTTGACAAACTGAACAAGGACGACGATGTCGATGGCTTCATCGTTCAGTTGCCTCTTCCCAAGCATATCGATGAACAGAAAATCATCGAGGCTATCGACTACCGCAAAGATGTTGATGGCTTTCATCCCATCAACGTAGGACGCATGGCCATTGGCCTGCCATGCTTTATCTCAGCTACACCATTGGGAATTATCACCCTCTTGAAACGTTATGGCATTGAGACCAGTGGTAAGAAGTGTGTCATTCTGGGACGTTCAAACATTGTGGGTAAGCCTATGGCTCAACTGATGATGCAGAAACAGTATGGCGACGCAACAGTTACTGTCTGTCACTCACGCTCCAAGACGTTAAAAAAAGAGTGTCAGGAGGCAGACATTATTATCGCTGCCATCGGACAGCCTGACTTTGTAACAGCTGACATGGTCAAGGATGGTGCTGTTATTGTTGATGTAGGTACAACGCGTGTTCCTGACGCTACCCGCAAGAGCGGTTTCCGTCTGAATGGCGACGTCAAGTTTGACGAGGTGGCTCCTAAGTGCTCGTTTATTACACCCGTTCCTGGTGGCGTAGGTCCGATGACCATCTGTTCGCTGATGAAGAATACGCTGGCCGCTGGAAAGAAAGAGTATTATAAATGACGGCGGAAGAGTATTACCAGAAAGGCAACGAGGCCCGCAAGCAAGGTTTGTGGCACGAAGCCATCAATTGTTACATCCAAGCCATTGCGCTTGACCCCGATAGCCCTGCTGTCGAGGCCAAGCGCATGTTGGATGATATCATGGCCTTCTACTGCAAAGACATGTATAACCCCTAAAACACTATGAACAAAACCTAACCCTAAATATGAAACGACTTATTATCAACATCATTGCCCTAATGACTATCGGGCAACTGTCTGCCCAGACAATGATTACGGGCTCAGAATGGGACAATCCCCTTGTTACGAGTGTTAATCGCGAAACTGCGCATATGTTGGCTATTCCCGATGCCCTTGGCACAACTGCCGACATGAGCCAATCACCTTGGTATCAGTCACTGGATGGTGTGTGGAGGTTCCAGTGGGTAGGTGTGCCCACCAGTGCCAAAACCGAATGGTGTGCCAAGGACTTCGACGATGGCTCATGGACCAACATAGATGTGCCCAGTAGCTGGCAGGTGTGGGGACTGAACCACAACAAGTCGTGGGACAAACCACTCTATTGCAACACCAGCTATCCATTCTCATATAATGAGTCGACGTATTCTGTCATGGCCGACCGTCCCAGTTGGTTCACCTATACTGGTAGCAAAAAGAATCCTGTGGGAACCTATCGTCGCCACTTTACTATACCCGATACATGGAAAGGACGTGATGTCTATGTTCGCTTCAATAGTGTGGGGCACGGCTACTACCTGTGGATTAATGGCCAGTGTGTTGGCTACTCGGAGGACTCGTATCTGCCATCAGAGTTTAAGATTACAGATTACCTCGTTGAAGGTGATAATACCATCGCTTTGCAGGTATATCGTTTCACCAGTGGTTCTTTCTTAGAGTGTCAGGACTATTGGCGTCTGACGGGTATTCACCGCAGTAGTTTTCTTTGGTCGGCACCGAAGAGTCAGATACGCGACTACTTCTTTACCACCGACCTCGATGCCACCTATACCAATGCCAAAGCAAACGTGAAGGTAACCCTTGAGGGTGCAGATGCTCTCAGCGGAGGCACCGTGGAGGCTTCCATTGTGCGCAATGGTTCACCCATTGCGACAGCTTCTGCCTCTGTGGCTGCTGAGCTGAGCCTGGATATGGATGTCACTGCTCCCGACAAGTGGAGTGCAGAGACACCTAACCTCTATGACCTTGTGCTGACACTGAAAGATGCAGAGGGTAAGGTTATTGATCGTCGTGGCTCGAAGGTCGGCTTCCGTGAGGTAAGCGTTCGCAATGATGGTGCCTTGCTTATCAATGGTCAGCGAATGGTGTTCCACGGCGTCAATCGTCACGATTTTTCGCCTATTAACGGCCGTGCTATCACCCCAGAAGAAATTGAACAGGATATTCTCTGCATGAAGCGCCTGAATATTAATGCCATCCGCACCTCTCATTATCCCAATGATCCTGTGTTCTATGACCTCTGCGACAAATACGGAATGTACGTGCTGGCTGAGGCAAATGTCGAGTGTCACGGCAACTGGAATCTCTCGCATGTGTCGCAGTTTAAGAATGCGATGGTAGAGCGCTCGCAGAACCACGTTCGCTGGATGCGCAATCACGTCTGCATCTTTATGTGGTCTTTCGGTAATGAAAGTGGTAACGGCAATAATTTCGCTGCTGTGCAGGCAGCTATTAAGGAACTCGACAAGACCCGTCTGACTCACTATGAAGGTGGTAGCGACTATGCCGATGTGTCCTCGTCCATGTATTGGGATTATAACGGCATAAAGAATAAGGGTATGAACCAGAAGAACCGTCCTCACATCCAGTGTGAGAACTCGCACTCTATGGGTAACTCTATGGGTAATGTCCGTGAGATGTTCGACCTCTACGAGCAGTATCCTTGTCTGACGGGTGAGTTCATCTGGGACTTCAAAGACCAGGGCCTGCTGACAAAGAGCTCTGATGGTCAAGACTACTGGGCTTATGGTGGTGACTTCGGCGACAACCCCAACGATGGCAACTTCTGCATCAATGGTCTGGTGCACCCAGACTGGAGCTATACCGCCAAGACTTATAACACTAAGAAGATTTACCAGCCTCTGGAGTGGGCAGCTGTCAGCGGCAAGACCGATGTATTCCGCATGAAGAACAAGCTGGCTTTTCTGTCCAGCAACACCTACGACGTCAGTTACACCCTGATGGACGAGGAGGGTAATGTCCTTGGTAATGGTACTATCAGCGACGATGTGGCTGCTGGTAAAACACAGGATATTACTATCGATTTGAGTGCTGTTAATAGCCTCGATAACGCTAAGGAAGCATTCATTTATTTCTGTGCCAAGCAGCGCGAGAATACCGCTTGGGCTGAGGCCGGCTATGTGGTGGCTGAAGAAAAACTGCCTGTGAAGGTTGCGCAGAAGCCCATGAAGGACTTGACGTTTGCTACTGCTGATGCACTGACAGTCGAGGAGACCAGTTCTGCTGTCAAGGTGAGTGGTGCGAACTTTACTGCCAGCTTTAGCAAGAGCAAAGGAACGCTGTCTGGTTATACGCTCGATGGTGTGTCGATGATTCGCAAGGCCCTTCTTCTCAATGCCTTCCGTCTACCGACAGACAATGATGGTAGCAAGAAGAGCAGCTGGGATGGTATGGGACTGCCTACGCTCAGCTCTACAGCTAAAGGAACTAGTACCAAGGTGACAAAGGACGACAACGGCAAGACTGTTACTGTCAGCATGCAGAGCACCTATGGCACTGGTTCGAATACGTTCGATGTCAGTCTCGACTTCATTGTCTGTGCCGATGGTACCATCATGACCAATTCGTTCATCCGTCCTAAGAATACAGGCGCCATCCTGCCCAAGCTCGGCTTCAAGTTAGAGTTGCTCAAGGAGATGGAGCAACTCAGTTGGTTCGGCCGCGGCCCGTGGGATAGCTATCGTGACCGCAAGGAAGCTTGTTTGCCTGCTATCTATAACAGTACGGTTACTGATCAGTACGAAGAATATATTCTGCCTCAGGAGCATGGTACCAAACAGGAAGTGCGCTGGCTGTCTGTAACCGACAACGAGGGTAGGGGTCTGCTGTTTGCTGCTCCTGATCAGATGGCAGCCTCTGCCGTACACTTCCGTCCAGAGGACAACTATACGGATAAGGACCATCGTGCAAAGCATACCTATGAGTTTAAGAGCTGTGCCACTACCGTTGTCAATCTTGATGCTGCCACTCGTGGCTTGGGTAACAACTCCTGTGGCCCTGACGTTATGGATAAATATGAGTTAAAGGCCACCAATACTGCTTTCCGCTTCTTTATCATTCCGCTGAAAACTGGTGTTAAGGCTGCCGATGCTGCTCGCATCGACATGCCTGTCTGTCAGCCCGTCAGTGTAGAGCGTCAGAATAATGGTAAACTGAAAATGACGACGCAGACGCAGAATGCTACTATTTGGTACAGCATTGATGGTGGTGAATATCAGAAATATACTTCAGCCGTCACCCACAATAGCGCCTGCACTGTTACGGCCTACAGCACGTCCGACGGTCTGATGAATAGTCCGATGATGAGTTACGATTTCCCACTCTTCATTGACAAGAGTGCGTGGAAGGTGAAGAGCGTTGATAGCTATCAAGGCGGTAATGAGGCAAAACTGGCTATTGATGGTAAAAACAGTACCTTCTGGCATACTGCATGGGGCACTAATGAGCCTCGTCACCCACACACAATTGTGATTGATATGGCTACCAACTATAAAGTAACTGCTATTACTTATCTTTCACGTCAGGATGGCAATCAGAATGGTATGGTGAAAGAATATGAAGTATATCTTAGTACTGACGGTCAAACGTGGGGTACGAAGGTTGCCAGCGGTTCTTTCCAGAATACGACAGCACTTCAAACTGCCAAGTTGAATACTGCTACCACTGCACGCTATATGAAGTTCGTGGCCAAGAGCGAGATTAACGGTAACGCATGGACGTCAGCTGCTGAGATAGGTATTGAAGCTGAAGATGAGGCAACGGCTGTCAATATGATGCAGAACAAAAAAGAATCAATGAAATACGTTTATGACCTGCAGGGACATCGTCATGATGGTTCGCAGGCCTCACTTCCTCACGGTATCTATATTGCTCAAGGACGTAAAATCGTGAAGTAATATGTTATAATAATGAATAAACTTGCAAGAATGGTGCAGATATAATTGATTTTGCATAAATAATTGCATTTTCTATTGGTTAATTATAAAATAATTTTGGTGGTTTCCACACTTATTCGTATCTTTGCACTCCGAATTCGAAAGTTAATGCATTAAACAAATACAATATGGCAAAAATGAAAGGCGCTATTGAGGTGAATACTGAGAGGTGTAAAGGATGCCAACTGTGCATCATTGCCTGCCCTCAGAAAGTTATCGCCCTGGCCAACAAAGTGAATCTGCACGGCTACCCCTATGTGGAGGCTGTCAACGAAGAGGCCTGCGTGGGCTGTGCTTCGTGTGGCATTGTCTGCCCTGATGGCTGTATCACCGTGTATCGTAAAAAAGTGGAGGAATAATTATGGCAGAAGAAAAAGAAGTTGTATTGATGAAAGGCAACGAGGCTATTGCCCACGCTGCTATTCGTTGCGGATGCGACGGCTATTTCGGCTATCCTATTACTCCGCAGAGTGAAGTGATTGAGACGCTGGCTGAGTTGAAGCCTTGGGAGACTACTGGTATGCAGGTGGTTCAGGCTGAGAGTGAGTTGGCATCTATTTATATGGTCTATGGTGCTGCCGGTGCTGGTAAGCGTGCTATGACCTCTTCATCGTCTCCTGGTATCGCCCTGATGCAGGAAGGTATCACATATATGGCTGGTGCTGAGGTTCCTGGTGTGTTTGTCAATGTGCAGCGTGGCGGTCCTGGTCTTGGTACCATCCAGCCTTCGCAGGGTGATTATTTCCAGGCTACCCGTGGTGGTGGTAATGGTGACTATAAGGTGATTGTGCTGGCTCCTTCTTCAGTACAGGAGATGGCCGATTTCGTTGACCTCGCTTTTGAGTTGGCATTTAAGTACCGTAATCCTGCTATGATTCTGAGTGACGGTGTCATTGGTCAGATGATGGAGAAAGTGGTGCTGCCGCCTTTCAAGCCCCGTCGTACGGACGAGGAGGTCATCAAGCAGTGTCCTTGGGCTTCTACTGGTAAGCCTAAGAACCGTGAGCGCGTGGTGATAACCTCGCTGGAATTAAAGCCTGAGATTATGGAGCAGCGTAACATTGCCCTGCAGGAGAAATACCGTAAGATTCAGGAGAACGAGGTTCGCTATGAAGAGCAGCAGATGGACGATGCAGAGTATGCTATCGTAGCATTTGGTTCTGCTGCTCGTATCGCTGAGAAGAGCGTTGAGATTGCCCGCGAGCAGGGTATCAAGGTCGGTCTGTTCCGTCCTATCACCCTGTTCCCATTCCCTGAGAAGCAGATTGCTGAGCTCTCAAAGAAGGTGAAGGGTATTCTTGTTGCCGAGATCAATGCCGGTCAGATGGTGCAGGATGTACGTCTGGCTGTGAATGGTGCTGTTCCCGTTGAGCAATTCGGTCGTCTGGGTGGTATCGTTCCCGATCCTGAAGAAATCGTTAATGCACTTAAGAAGGTAATGTAAGTTATGGATAGAAATCAAATAGTTCAACCAGAGAATATCGTCTGCAAGAAGCCGACGCTGATGAACGACAACAATATGCACTACTGCCCAGGCTGTAGTCACGGTGTGGTGCATAAGCTCATTGCCGAAGTCATCGAAGAGATGGGTATGGAAGACAAGGCCGTAGGTGTATCGCCTGTTGGTTGTGCTGTCTTCGCGTACAATTATATAGATATCGACTGGCAGGAGGCTGCCCACGGTCGTGCGCCCGCACTGGCTACGGGTATCAAGCGCTGCTGGCCCGATCGCTTGGTATTCACCTATCAGGGTGATGGCGACCTGGCTTGTATCGGTACCTGTGAGACCATTCACGCTCTGAATCGTGGTGAGAATATCGTGATTATCTTTGTCAACAATGCCATCTATGGTATGACGGGTGGTCAGATGGCTCCTACCACGCTGATTGGGCAGAAGACTTCTACCTGTCCTTATGGTCGTGACCCAGAGATTCATGGCTATCCCCTGAAGATGGCTGATATCGCCGCTCAGTTGGAGGGAACCTGCTACGTGACTCGCCAGAGTGTAGAGAGCGTGGCCTCTATCAACAAAGCCAAGAAGGCGCTGCGTAAGGCTTTTGAGGCTTCAATGGCAGGTAAGGGTTCATCGCTCGTGGAGTTTGTCTCTACCTGTAATAGCGGTTGGAAACTCACACCTGCTAAGGCTAACGAGTGGATGAAGGAGAATATGTTCCCCTTCTATCCCAAAGGCGACCTGAAAGATACGACGGGCGAGAAGTAAGATATAAGAAGTAAGATGTAAGAAGTTATGAAAAAAGAAATTATCATATCTGGTTTCGGAGGTCAGGGCGTACTCTCGATGGGTAAGATTTTGGCCTATAGTGGACTGATGGAGGATAAGGAGGTTACATGGATGCCTGCTTACGGTCCTGAACAGCGTGGCGGTACAGCCAACGTGACGGTCATCGTTAGTGACGAGCGCATCTCTTCGCCCATCCTCAGTAAGTACGACATCGCTATTGTGCTCAACCAACCCTCATTGGAGAAGTTCGAGCCGAAAATCAAGCCCGGTGGTATTCTCATCTATGATGGTTTTGGCATCATCAATCCGCCAACCCGTAAGGACATTACTGTTTATCGTATCGATGCTATGGATAAGGCTGCTGAAATGAAGAACGGCAAGGTGTTCAATATGATTGTGCTTGGTGGACTCCTGAAGATTGCTCCTGTGGTCAGCACTAATGGTGTAGAGAAGGCGCTGAAAAAGACATTGCCTGAGCGTCACCATTCATTGATTCCACTGAATATGCTAGCTATTGAAGAAGGCGGAAAAATCATTCAAAAACAGTAATTATACGTTGTTAGGATAAAAAAATGAACGTAAATGTGCGATTTTTACAAAAAAACTTGGCAGTTTTAAATATTTTTTGTTACTTTGCATCGATTAAAGTCACGAGGATATTTGAGTAAAACGAACATTTACATTATTAATATTAACAAAAACAATGAAAAAGTTATTTTTAGTTCTTGCTGCAGCTATGCTGACAGTTTCTGCTTCTGCGCAGAAGACAACTATCACTTCTAACAAGGCTGGTGACAACTGGTATGTTGGTTTGAACGCAGGTGTTGCTACTCCTGTTTCAAAGTTCAATGTAGGTACCGAGGAATGGGGTCGCCTGAAAGGCTTTGCTCCCAAATTGGGTGTTCGCGTTGGTAAGAATCTGACTACCGTATTCGGTTTGGCTTTGGATGCTGACCTGTATATCGAGTCTTCAGAGAAGTCAATGATGAAGGAGAAGACTTTCATCGACGCTATTAACGTTGACCTTATGGGTACCTTCAACCTGAGCAATCTTTTTGCAGGTTATCAGGGTCAGCCCCGTTGCTTTGAGGTAATTGGTCTTATCGGTGGTGGTTACAGCCACACTTATGGCTATGCTCAGTCAGGTCTGAATGCTAAGGCTGCTTTGGACTTCGCTTTCAACCTGGGTGCTGCTAAGAATCTGCAGCTCTACATTGAGCCCGCTCTCGTAATGGGTCAGCCTTCTCCCGTATGGGCTAATCCATTCCGCAAGGTAAATGACAAGTGGAATGCCATTGGTCAGGTTAGCGTCGGTTTGAACTATAAGTTTGGTAACAGCAATGGTTCAAGCAACTTCAAGATTGAGCAGCTGCGCGACCAGGCTGAGATTGACGGTCTGAACGCAAAGATTAACGAGTTGCGTGCTGACAATCAGGCTAAGGATGGTAAGATTGCTGCTGACGGTAAGGCTATTGCTGACCTGAAGGCTCAGCTGGCTGCTTGCCAGTCTCGTCCTGCACAGACCATCATTGAGGAGCGTGTTATCAAGGAGATGAATGCTACTCTGCAGCCTATCGTTATCTTCCGTCAGGGTAAGACTACTGTTGATGCTGCTGGTTTGGCAAGCTGTGAGATGGTTGCTAAGTACATGAAGAACCATCCTGATAGCAAGGTTAAGATTCAGGGCTTTGCTTCTCCTGAGGGTTCTAAGGAGGTTAATGACCGTATCGCTAAGCAGCGTGCTGAGGCTGTGAAGAACGTCCTCGTTAAGAAGTACAAGATTGCTGCTAACCGTTTGGAGGCTGAGGGCCTTGGTGCTACTGACAAGCTGTCTTCTGAGAACGACTTCAACCGTGTTGCTAAGTTCATCGACACTACTCTTCAGAAGTAATTAAGATTTATCATTAAAACCATAACAAAATCCCCACAATTATTAGGTTGCGGGGATTTTTTCTGTCATTTTGTTGGCTATTTACGGAAAAAGGCGTATCTTTGCAACTTAAAATTATAGAATAAGCTAAACAGATATGAAACATCCATTGCGTAGTGCTGTGTGCACGGAAGGCAGAAGAATGGCAGGCGCCCGCGCTCTGTGGGTGGCAACAGGTATGAAACATGAGCAGTTTGGCAAACCGATTATTGCCATTGTCAACTCGTTCACGCAGTTTGTGCCGGGGCATACACACCTCCATGAGATAGGTCAGATAGTCCGTGAAGAAATTGAGAAGATGGGCTGCTATGCCGCTGAGTTTAATACCATTGCTATTGACGACGGTATTGCTATGGGGCATGATGGCATGCTTTATTCGCTACCTTCACGCGATATCATTGCTGACTCTGTAGAATATATGGTCAATGCCCACAAGGCTGATGCTATGATTTGCATCTCCAATTGTGACAAGGTGACACCAGGTATGCTGATGGCAGCTATGCGCTTGAATATTCCTGCAGTATTTTGCTCTGGTGGTCCTATGGAGGCTGGTCGCTGGCGCGGAGAGAATGCCGACCTGATTACGGCAATGGTAAAAGGTGCCGACCCCTCCGTCTCTGATGAGGAGATGAAGGAGATTGAGTCGTGCGCTTGTCCTGGTTGCGGCTCGTGCTCAGGCATGTTTACTGCCAACAGTATGAACTCACTGACAGAGGCTATTGGTCTCTCGTTGCCTGGCAACGGTACCATTCTGGCTACCCATACCAATCGTGTGGAACTCTTCAAACAGGCTGCCCGTCAGATTGTCAAGAACGCATTAGCTTATTATGAGGATGGCGATGAGAGTGTATTGCCTCGTAATATTGCTACCCGCAAGGCCTTTATGAATGCGATGGCCCTTGACATTGCGATGGGTGGTTCTACGAATACCGTTCTTCACTTGTTAGCTGTTGCTCAGGAGGCTGGTGCTGATTTTACCATGAAGGATATCGATGCACTTTCAAGAAAGGTGCCTTGCCTCTGCAAACTGGCTCCCAATACGCAGAAATATAGCGTGCAGGAGTGTGGTCGCGCTGGTGGTATTTTAGGTATTCTGAACGAACTCAATAAGGGTGGACTGATTGATGGCTCTGCTCCTCGTGTAGATGGTATGACCCTCAGCGAGGCCTTGAAGAAATACAGTATTGTCGATGGTGCTGTCGATGCAGAGGCTAACCGCATCTATCAAACTGCTCCTGGTAATCGTTTCTCTACGAAAATGGGTTCGCAGTCAGAAAAATGGGGTACTCTCGATACCGATCGTGCTGAGGGTTGCATTCGCGACTTAGCCCATGCTTACACCAAGGACGGTGGATTGGCTGTACTTTTTGGCAATATCGCTCAGGACGGTTGCGTCGTGAAAACTGCTGGTGTTGACGAGAGCTTGTGGCACTTCGAGGGACCTGCTGTTGTCTTCGATTCTCAGGAAGATGCCTGTGAGGGTATCCTTGGCGGAAAAGTCAATAAGGGCGACTGCGTAGTGATTACCCACGAAGGTCCGAAGGGTGGTCCTGGTATGCAGGAGATGCTTTATCCCACCTCTTATATCAAGAGTATGCACATGGGTAAGGAGTGTGCGCTGATTACTGACGGCCGTTTCTCTGGTGGAACCAGCGGGCTGTCTATTGGTCATATCTCGCCAGAGGCCGCAGCTGGTGGTAATATCGGCAAGATTAAGGATGGTGATATCATCGAGATTGATATCCCCAACCGTTCGATAAATGTGAAACTCAGTGATGAAGAACTTGCCGCACGTCCACAGCAGCCACTGAAGCGTAACCGCATGGTTAGCAAGGCTTTGCGCGCCTATGCCCAGAGTGTGAGCAGCGCCGATAAAGGTGGAATTAGAATAATAGATTAAGAAATGAGAGACAGAATAACAGGAGCAAAGGCTCTGATGCGCGCATTGCAGGCCGAAGGGGTGAAGACCATCTTTGGTTACCCTGGTGGTAGCATTATGCCTACCTACGATGCGCTGTTCGACTATACACGAGGCGAGAAGAAATGTTTTGACCACATTTTGGTGCGCCACGAACAAGGTGCTACCCATGCTGCCGAGGGCTATGCCCGCGTCAGTGGTGAGGTAG